>WNFI01047277.1_pt2 | contig 51905 bp, 50 predicted proteins | sample 5400471 | NCBI WGS metagenome assembly WNFI01 (sample SAMN13153348, study PRJNA577476) | soil metagenome | isolation source: 100 cm saprolite on Douglas fir-dominated hillslope | place: USA:California | collected 2013-09-17
CGGCGTGTATGAGGTGATCGCCGTGCACGGCGGCCACGCGCCGCAACTGCGGGACAACGTCGCGCGCCTGGCGCGCAGCCTCGCAGAGCTGAGGATCCGCAATCCATACCAGGCGGCTCAATGGGCAGATCTGATCCGCGAACTCGCCGCCGCGAACGGCGGTGGCGACCTTTACGTCTACCTGCAGGTATCCCGCGGCAGCGAATACGGCCGTAATCACGCGCCGCTCCCGGACATCGAGCCCACTGTGTTCGCCTTCTGTGCCCCACTGCCGCCGACACCACCTGAACTGTACGAGCAGGGACTGAGCTGCATCACGGCGGTGGACATCCGCTGGGCGCGCTGCGACATCAAGTCCGTCGCGCTTCTGGCCAACGTGCTGCTGCGGCAACAGGCGATCGATGCCGGCGCGGCGGAGACCATATTGCTGCGCGATGGGTGGCTGACAGACGCCAGCGCTTCGGCCGTGCACGTGGTGATCGCCGGCGAGATCCGCACGCCGCCACGGAGCCACAAGCTGCTGCCCGGCACGACGCGTCTGCTGGTCGAAGAACTCGCCGCCGCGAACGGTATCGCCTGGACCAGTGCGGCGGTCAGCGAAGCCGCGCTGCGCGGTGCGGATGAAATCTGGCTGAGTGCTTCGACGCGCGGCGTGGCGCCGGTCACCCGTCTTGATGGCTTGCCTGTGGGGGACGGGCGCCCCGGGCCTGTGTGGAAGCGGATGCGCGCGCTCGTCGAAGCCAGCTGGCTGCCCGGCTAGCGCGCCTGCAGTGCAGCAGTAAGCCATCCCCCGGCAGGCTATGCTCCCGGTCGTGGACGCGCCGAAACTGCTGACTTTCCCCTGTGCCTACCCCATCAAGGTCATGATGCGCGCCGACGCGGCCGTGCGCGCCGCAGTCGATGACGTCCTGGCGCGCCACGCCGAGGCCAACGCCGTCGCGACCGCCACCGAGCGCCCTTCCGCACAGGGCAATTTCTCCGCCGTGACCTACACCATCCGGGCGCGCGACGAGGCGCATATCGCGGCGCTATTTGCCGATCTGAAGAACGTGACCGGCGTATTCCTGGTGCTCTAGCCGCGAGGCCGCAGGAGGTTATTCCTGGATGGCGTTACATGTAACGCGTTACATGTAACGCCTAAAACAAAAATTAGATAGTCGATGCAATCCCAGTAGGCGCGCGGGCAACGGACACCCCGGGGCATCGGGCGAAGGCCATAGCCCGGGTTCCAGGGCATAACTATGGCGCGCCCGCAGGCTGGCCGGCGCCGAGCGCGAACTGTGTGATGAAGAGCGGAACAAATTCGGCTCCCACCTGCCGCACCTCGCTCGGTCCGCCGAGTGCCGCCAGCTGAGTCATTTCTAGCCCCGGGTAGCCGCAGGGATTGATGCGCCGGAAGGGCTCGAGGTCCATATTCACGTTCAGCGCCAGACCGTGGTAGCTGCCGCCGCGACGCACCCGCAGGCCGACGCTGGCGAGCTTGGCACCATGCACATAGACGCCCGGCGAGCCCTCGCGGCAACGGGCGTCGATGTGATAGCGGGCGGCCAGTGCGATGACGGCGCGCTCGAGCGCGGTAACCAGATCGCGCACCCCGCGACGCGCACGACGCAGATCGACCAGCGGATAGACCACGAGCTGTCCGGGGCCGTGGTAGGTCACCTGGCCGCCGCGATCGATGCGCACCACCGGAATATCGCCGGCCGCGAGCACGTGCGCGGGATCGGCGTTCATGCCCAGTGTGTAGACGGGCTCGTGCTCAAGGAGCCAGAGTTCATCGGATGTGTTGGGACCGCGCTCCTCGGTAAACTGCTGCATGGCCCGCCAGGTGGACTCGTAGGGCACGCGCCCCAGCCTTTTGACCGAGAAAACCAGGGCCTCCGTCGCAACGACCCGATCAGTGTCGACAGGCCCCGGAGCGCTCACGAGTCGCGCAGCGCACGGCCCTCGTGCAGGCCGACGTTGTTCCCGGCGAGCGCCCGCTCGGCGCGATAACTCGAGCGCACCAGCGGCCCTGAAACACACTCGCGGAATCCACGTGCCAGGCCCGCGGCACGATAGCGCGCGAATTCATCGGGCGTCACGAACCGCACCACCGGCAGATGGTGCACGGTAGGCCGCAGATACTGGCCGAGTGTGAGAATATCGACACCCGCCGCCCGCAGGTCATCCATGCATTCGCAGATTTCGCCGTCGGTCTCGCCCAGCCCGAGCATCAGGCTGCTCTTGGTCAGCACCCCGGGCCGGTGCGCCTTGGCGTGCGCGAGCACATCCAGCGTCTGCTGATAGCCGGCGCGCGGATCGCGCACCGGATGAGTCAGGCGGCGCACGGTCTCGATGTTTTGCGCGAATACCTCGATGCCTGAATCGACGACCCGTTCCACATCCGCCCGTACACCCTGAAAATCGGGCGTGAGCGCCTCGACAGCGGTCGCGGGCGTGCGCCGCTTGATGGCGCGTACGCAGGCCGCATAGTGCTCCGCACCGCCGTCGCTCAGGTCGTCGCGATCCACGGAGGTCAGCACGACGTAGCGCAGTTTCATCAGCGCGACGCTGGCGGCGACGTTGGCCGGCTCCTCGGCATCGAGCCAGCCCCGCGGGTTGCCGGTGTCGACGGCGCAGAACCGGCAGGCGCGCGTACAGACCGCACCCATCACCATGATCGTGGCGGTGCCCGCGTTCCAGCACTCGCCGATGTTGGGACACTTGGCTTCCTCGCAGACCGTGGCCAGGCGGTGCTCGCGCACCGTGCGGCGCACGGCGTCGTAGCCGGCTCCGGCGGCCAGCGGCGCCTTCAGCCAGTGCGGCTTGCCCGTCCGTGCCACCGGCTCCGGCCCGCCGCGTGCGCGCAGGCCATCCTTTATGGCGGTAAAACCCTGCGCCGTGCGGTACTTCTCGCCGCTCCGCGGCGGCTCGATCGTGACCGGAACACCCTTGAATTCAGCCATATGCTCATCATAGCCCAGTTGCGCGCCCATTCAGCGCCGCCAGGCGCTCCGCGGAGCCGACGTCGGCCCACTGCCCCCGGAACAGTTCACCCCGGAGCCGCCGCGCCGCGATTGCCGGCCGCAGGACCGACAACAGGGGAAATCTCCCGCCGTTGCAGCCGGCGAACAGCTCCGGCCGGTAGACGCCGATGCCCGCGTAGGTGTAGAGCGGTTCGCCCGTCTCCAGCACCTGGCCTTGCTGCAGGGCGAAATCGCCGCGCGGATGATGCGCGGGATTGGGCACCAGCACCAGATGCGCCAGCGCGGCGGGCTCGATCGTCAGGAGCGCAAAATCAATATCAGTGTAGGTGTCGGAGTTGACGACCAGGAACGGTGCGTCGCCCAGGAGCGGCAGGGCCTGGAAAATCCCACCGCCGGTCTCCAGCGGAGCGGCCGGCTCCTCGCTAAAGTGGATCTGCAGGCCGAAGCGCCCGCCCGCGCCGACGGCCGCGCGAATCCGTTCACCGAGCCAGGACAGATTGATCACCACTTCGCGCACACCCGCCTGCGCGAGGGCCTCCAGGTGCCAGTCGATGAGCGGCTTGCCGCGCACTTCGAGCAGCGGCTTGGGCGTCTGGTCGGTCAGCGGCCGCAACCGCTCGCCACGCCCGGCGGCGAGCAGCATCGCCTTCACGCTGACACCCGGTTGGGCGCGGGTACGCGTGCGTTGGCCGGCGCCAGGCCCGGCACGAGCCGGCGCTCGACCCACGCGCCGAAGCGGCGTAATTCGCCGTAGCGCGCCGCCGTGTCGCGCACATAATCGAGCGTACGTGGCAGATCGTCCAGAAAGCCCGGCTTGCCATCCCGGTACCACAGGCGCGCAAAGATGCCGAGCACCTTGAGATGGCGCTGCAGGCCGATCAGATCGAACCAGCGCACAAATTCCCCGCGGTTGGCGCCGATCGTGCCGCCTGCGGCGCGCAGGCGCTCGCGGTAGTCATCGAGCCAGGCCTCGACCTCCGCACGCGGCCAGGCGACGTAGCAATCCTTGAGGAGCGAGACCAGGTCGTACGCGATGGGTCCGGACAGCGCGTCCTGGAAATCGATCACGCCGGGACTGCGCTCGGTGGTGATCATGAGATTGCGGGAATGATAATCCCGGTGCACGAGCACCCGCGGCTGCGTGAGTGCCTCGCGCGTCAGCCAGTCGAAAGTGTCGGCCAGCAGCGCGCGCTCTTCTTCGTCAAGCACCAGGGCGAGATGACGGGCGCAGAACCAATCGGGGAGCAGCTGCATCTCGCGCAGCAAAGCGGGCGCGTCGTAGGCCGGCAGCTCAGCAGCACCACCCGCTCCATTGAGCTGGATCAACGCGAGCGTGTCGAGCGCCTGCGCGTAGAGCAGCGGCGCCTCATCCCCGGCCTGGAGACGCGCGAGCATATGGGCGCTGCCCAGGTCCTCGAGCAGCAGCAGTCCGCGGACACTGTCGGCGGCCTCCACCTCGGGCACGTGGACAGCGCAGTCCCTCAACATTCGGGTCACGCGCAGGTACGGCGCCGTGTCTTCCTTGCCGGGCGGCGCGTCCATGACGACCCGCGTGCCACCCTGGGGCCGCCAGACCCGGAAATAACGGCGAAAACTGGCGTCGGCGGACGCCGGCTCGAGCCGGCAGTCACGCGGCCAGCCCAGCTCGCTCGCCAGCCAATCGCGGATCAGTTCGATGCGCGCGTCGGCGCCGCTCATGTTCATCCAGCGTTGAGTTGGGACCGGCCATTATAATGGCGCCGCTAATGATTGCCTTCCCGCAATACCGGCGCCGCGCCCGCCTCGCCCTGCTGCTGTGCGCGCTGGCCGCCGCAGCGCACGCCGCGGACGATTCCTGCGTCGCGGAACCCGCGCATCTGCCATCGGAGCTGAAGCTCGACGGCGCCATCCGGCTCTCGAGCTGCCAGCTGCAGATCGCCGCCAATGGCGATATGGAGCTGCTCGGCAAGGTCACGGTCAACATCGACGGCCGTGACCTGCACTGTGAGCGCCTGAGCTATGACGCGGGCACCCACCAGCTCAAGTTGTCCGGCATGGTGAGCTACGAGGATCAGGGTCTGCGAGTGACGGGGGAAACCGGTAATTACGATGATTCCGGCGCGCAGTTCCGCCACGCCATGTTCGAGTTCCTGCAGCACCCGGGCCGGGGCGAGGCTGATGCGGTCTACATGCACCAGGCCAACCGTATCGAGCTCGAAAACGTGGTCTACACCACCTGCCCGCCTGGTTCGGCCGCCTGGCAGCTGCGCGCCCAGCACATCACTCTGGACACGCGGAAATTACGTGGAGTTGGGCGCAATACCCGCGTCGTGTTCAAGGGCCTGCCCATACTCTACCTGCCCTGGATCTCCTTTCCGCTGAGCAGCGCGCGCGAGACGGGACTGCTGTTCCCGACCCTGGGCAGCTCCTCGCGCAATGGTGCGACGCTCTCGGCGCCCTGGTACTGGAACATTGCACCCAACAAGGACCTGACGTTCACTCCGACGATCTATTCCCGCCGCGGGATCGACACCGGAGTCGAATACCGGTTGCTGACCCCGAGCGGCAGCGGCATCCTGCAGGCCAACTACCTGCCCGACGATCACCTCACACAGCTCGAGCGCAGCTGGCTGCGGCTCCACGCGCATTCCCGCTTCGGAGACTCCTGGCGCGCGCAGGTCGATGCGGAAGGCACCAGCGACACGCATTATTTCGAGGACTTCGCCGACGGGCCGCAGACCAGCAGCACGATCTTCCTGCCGCGCGATCTGCGCGTCGGGCGCAACGGCGAGGTGTGGCAATTGCGCGCGCAGCTGCTGCAGTTCCAGACCCTCGATGACCAGCTCGCCGCCGCGGACCGGCCCTACGCCGAGCTGCCACGGCTCACGGCGACGGCCAGCTGGCGCGGCACCTCGGGGCTGGGCAGCGACCTGGACAGCGAGCTGACCGACTTCCAGCGCGGCACCGGAACCACGGGTTGGCGCGCCCGCGCGCAGCCGGGGATCGGCTTTGAGTACCTGCGGCCCGGGTTTTTCCTGCGCCCGCGTGCTGACTGGGATGTCACGGTCTACCGGCTGCAGGATGCGCCGACGGCGGACGCCTCCCCGGCACGCAGCCTGCCGATCCTGAGCCTCGACAGCGGCCTGCGGCTCGAGCGCGGCGTCGCGCAAGGGGCGCGCCTGGTGACGCTCGAGCCACGGGCCTATTACGTCTACATTCCCTATCGCGACCAGAGCGCGCTGCCGGTCTTCGATTCCGGCCTGCCCGACCCGAATTTCGTGGCGCTGTTCCGCGCCAACCGCTACACCGGGTATGACCGCCTGGGAGACGCGAACAACCTGACCCTGGCGCTCACCGCGCGCATGCTCAACGGACAGACCGGCCAGCGCCTCCTCAGCGCCACGCTCGGCCAGACCCTGCACTTCTCGGAGCCGCGCGTGCTGCTGCCGGGTGAAACGCCCGACACGCGCCGGCGTTCGGATCTGCTCGCGAATGTCGAGCTGGCGGCCTATCACGACTGGAACCTGCACTATGACCTGGCGTGGAACCCGAGCCTGTCGCAGACCGAAAAGTCCCTGCTGAGCCTGCAATATCGCCCGCAGGGCAACCAGGTGGTCAATGTGGGGTACCGCTACACCCGCGGCTCGGTCGAGCAGGCCGAGACTTCGATGGCCTGGCCGTTGGCGCGGCGCTGGGATTTCTATGGCCGTGTCGTGTATTCGGTCTTCGACCACCGGCTGATCGAAAGCTTTGCCGGGCTGCAATACAAGGACACCTGCTGGGGGATGCGGGTCGTGGTGCGCGACTCGGTCAGCAATCGGGCGGGTACGCGGGATACCGGCTGGTACCTGCAATTGGAACTCAAGGGGCTCTCCAGTGTCGGATCCGCTGCCGACTCTTTCCTGCTGGGTTCGATTCAGGGATACTCCCCGACCTCCTCAAGCCGTTGAGCTTCAAAGAAAAGATGACAACCCGCAGAATGACGACCCGGTGGCTGGCTGCCCTGAGCCTGTGCGTCGCCGCCACGGCGCTCGCGGCCACGCCCGCGGCCACGCCCGCGGCCACGCCCGCGGCGCAGCCCTCCCCGCGCGTCCACCCCAGCCGCGGCAACTCGCTCGATCGCATCGTCGCGGTCGTCAACGATGGGGTGGTACTGGAGAGCGAACTCAACAACGAAGTGCAGGTCGTGACCCAGCGACTGCGCGCGCAGAATGTAGCGTTGCCGGCCGAGCAGGTGGTGCGCGAACAGGTGCTGGAGCGGCTGGTGCTCGAGACCATCCAGGAACAGCGCGCGGAACGGGCCGGCATCAGTGTTTCCGACGAGCAGATCAACGCCGCGCTGCAGGACATCGCCCAGCGCAACAATGTCAGCTTTAACCAGCTGCCGGAAAAGCTGGCGGCGGAGGGCCTGGTCTACGCCGACTACCGCAGCAACCTGCGGCGCGAGATCCAGCGCCAGCTCCTGCGCGGTCGTGACGTCATGCAGCGCATCAGCATCACACCACGCGAACTGGACCAGTACATCGAACGCCAGAAAGGCACCGCCTCCGCCAACAGCGAATACAACGTCTCCCACATCCTGGTTGCCATCGCCCAGGACGCCACCCCGGGGCAGCTGGCCGCCGCACGCGCCAAGGCCGAGGATCTCGTGACGCGGGCGCGCAAAGGCGAAGCATTCAACCAGCTGGCGGTGAGCTTTTCCGACAGCCAGACCGCACTGGACGGCGGCTCGCTTGGTTGGCTCAAGGGCCCGGCACTGCCGACCTTTCTCGCCGACGTCGTGCCGCGCATGAAGGCTGGCGAAATCAGCGACGTGATTCAGACCGGCAGCGGCTTTCACCTCGTGCGGCTCAACGACATGCGCTTGATCACCACGGCGCAGATCGTCAAGCAGACGCATTTGCGCCATATCCTGCTGAAGACCTCGGAAATCGAGGATGACGCGACCGTCCGTCAGAAACTGACCGAGATGCGCACGCAGATCCTCGCCGGCGCGGATTTCGCGATCCTGGCCAAGGCGAGTTCGGCCGACCCGGGCTCGGCGATCGAAGGGGGCGACCTGGGCTGGACGACGCTCGAGAGCTTCGCGCCGGAATTCGCACGCCAGGCGGACCTGCTCCAGGACAATGAGATCAGCGAACCGTTCAAGACCCAGTTCGGCTGGCACATCGTACAGATGCTGGGCCGGCGCGATTTTGACAACACCGCCACCGCGGAGCGCGAACAGGCGTTCCAGCAGCTGCGCGAGAGCCGGGTCGACGAGGCAACCGACATCTGGTTGCAGCAGCTGCGTGACGAGGCTTACGTCGAACTGAGGCTCTGATCACCGCAGCGTCCGTGCCTACGCTCCCCAGCAGTACCGGCCGGCCCATCGCCCTGACCTGCGGAGAGAGCGCCGGTATCGGGCCCGACCTGTGCCTGATCGTGGCCCAGCGCGCCCGCGATTACCCCCTGGTGTGCCTGGCCGATCGCTCACTGCTGGAAGAACGCGCGCGCGCGCTCGGGCTGCGCTGCCAGTTCAGCGACTACCGCGAGCAACTGGCACCGGAACGCGCCGCCGGCATGTTGAGCGTGCTGCACCTGCCGCTGGCCACCCGCGCCATCTGCGGCCAGCTCGATCGCCGCAACGCGCACGCCACCCTGCAACTCATCGATCGTGCGGTCGACGGCTGCCGGAGCGGCGAGTTCGCCGCGATGGTTACGGCCCCGGTGCAAAAGAGCGTCATCATTGACGCCGGGTTTGCCTTCAGCGGGCACACCGAGTACATCGCCGCGCGCTGCCACGTGCCACAGGCGGTGATGCTGCTCATCGCCGGCCGGCTGCGCGTGGCGCTGGCAACCGCCTCAACCCCCACGCGGGCGAGAGCGGACATCTGGGCAACGAGGAGCAGCTCGTCATCGCGCCGGCGCTGGCAGCCGCGCGCGCGCTGGGCCTCGACGTGCTCGGACCGTTTCCCGCCGACACCCTGTTCGTGCCGCGCAACCTCGAACCCTACGATGCGGTGCTGGCGATGTACCACGACCAGGGATTGCCCGTGCTCAAGCACTCCGGATTCGGCACCGCCGTCAATATGACGCTCGGCCTGCCGATCATCCGCACTTCCGTCGATCACGGCACCGCACTCGATCTGGCCGGCAGCGGCAGCGCCGACGCCGGGAGCCTGCTCGCAGCGATCGAGCTGGCCGTCATCATGAGCGCACCTGGCCGCTGAGCCGCGCCGCGGCCCTCATCCCGATGCGCGCGCGCAAGCGATTTGGGCAGCACTTCCTGCACGACCCGGGGGTGATCGAGCGCATCGTGGCGGCGATTGGACCGCACCGCGGCGAAGCGCTGGTGGAAATCGGTCCGGGCCACGGCGCGCTGACCGAGCCCGTGCTCGCGGCCAGTGGGGCACTCGATGTGATCGAAATCGACCGCGATCTGGCCGCGGCACTCCAGCTGCGCTACGCGGCGCAACCCGGTCTGCGTCTGCACGCGGGTGACGCGCTCGAGTTCGACTATAGTGCGCTGGCGCGGGAGCGCGGACAGCGGCTGCGGATCATCGGCAACCTGCCCTACAACATCTCCACACCGCTCCTGTTCCGCCTGCTGGCGCACGGCGCACAGATCAGCGACATGCATTTCATGCTGCAGAAGGAAGTGGTCGAGCGCATCGTGGCCGCACCGGGCAGCCGGCAGTATGGGCGGCTCGGCGTAATGCTCGCGCCGCGGGTGCGGGCCCTGCGTCTGCTGGAAATCGGTCCGGGCGCCTTCCGTCCGGCGCCCCGCGTATGGTCGGCCTTGCTGCGTCTGGAGGCGCTGCCGGAGACCCCCGACTGGGCCGCCGGACCCCACTACGGCGCTGTGGTCGCGGCCGCGTTCGGCCAGCGGCGCAAGACACTGCGAAATGCACTGGCTGGACTCCTCGACGCCAGCCAGATCGCCGCGGCGGGCATCGACCCCGGGGCACGCGCCGAGACGCTCGCGCCGGCCCAGTTCGGGCGTCTGGCCCTGGCAGTGGCGGCTGCCACGCCGCTGTGATTCACTAGCTGCCGGAGGCACTGATGTCCGTTTACGGCCAGCTGCTGGTGGCGATCGACCTGGGCGAGGAGAGCCGCGCCGTGGCCGCGAAGAGCGCGGAACTCGCACGCCTCTGGCAGGCAAGGCTCCAGCTGCTGCACGTCATCGAATTCGTACCCGTCGAACCCATGAGCGACGCCCTGGTGCCGGTGGTGCAGATCGACGACCGGCTGATCGCGCGCGCCCGCGAGCAGCTCGCGGCCCTGGCCGTCGAGGTGGGGCTGGAAGCCTCCAGCTGCCGCGTGGCGACCGGCAGCGTCAAGGGCGAACTGCTCCGCCATGCCCGCGATTGCGGCGCGGACCTGATCGTGCTTGGATGTCGTGAGCGCCATGGCTTGTCGATCCTGGTCAATTTTACAGAAGACACGGTGCTGCACGGCGCACCCTGCGACGTGCTGGCCCTGCGTGTGAGGTAGCCCCTGTGTCCGATCGTCACCAGATTCAGGTTGCCGTCGAGAGCGCCTACCTCGAAGAACAGTCCGAGCCGGCTGAACATCGCTTCGTATTTGCCTACACGGTGACCCTGCACAACTCCGGCCAGGTGCCGGCGAAGCTGCTGACGCGCCACTGGATCATCACCGATGCCAACGGGCGCACCCAGGAAGTACGTGGTGAGGGCGTCGTCGGCGAGCAGCCGCACCTCAAACCCGGTGAGGGATTCCGCTACTCCAGCGGCGCCGTACTGGAGACGCCCGTCGGCGCGATGCACGGGAGCTACCAGATGCTGGGCGATGACGGCCAGCGTTTCGATGCGCCGATCCCTGCGTTCCGGCTCGCCAAGCCAGGGCTGCTGCACTGAGCGCTGACCGCCCTGGCTCGCCCCCGCCCTGATCCGTCATGGCACGCTGGGCCATCGGCGACGTGCAGGGCTGCTGCGCAGAACTTGAGGAGCTGCTGGCGCGACTGCGCTTCAAGGCCGATCGCGATCTGCTGTGGTTCACGGGCGATCTGGTCAATCGCGGACCCCAGTCGCTCGCCACGCTGCGCCTCGTCAGCGCGCTGGCGGACAACGCGGTCGTCGTGCTCGGCAATCACGATCTGCACCTGCTGGCTGCGGCCCACCTGCCCGGGCACAAGCTGCGTCGCAGCGACACGCTCGACGAAGTGCTCGCGGCGAGCGATCGGGATCGCCTGCTCGGCTGGCTCATCGAGCGGCCCCTCGCCCACTACGATCGTGCGCACCAGGATCTGCTGGTACACGCCGGGCTCGTGCCGCAGTGGGATGCGCAGCAGGCCGCCCGACTCGCCGGAGAAGTGGCGCGTGCGCTCCGCCATGACCCGCGCGCACTGCTGGAATCCATGTACGGCGACCAGCCGGATCAGTGGGATGAAGCCCTCAGCGGCACCGCGCGGTTGCGCTTCATCATCAACGTGCTGACCCGCATTCGCGTCTGCACGGCGGGGGGGCGCATTGATCTCAGGCAGAAGGGCACGCCGGGTGAGGCGCAACCACCCTGGCAACCCTGGTTCGCTGTCAGGGGGCGAGCCAGCGCGGCGACCCGCATCGTCTTCGGCCACTGGTCGGCGCTGGGCTATTACCGGGCCGAGGGGTTGCTGGGGCTCGACACCGGCTGCGTATGGGGCGGCGCGCTTACGGCCGTGAACCTCGATGAACCCGAGGCCCCGCCATTCGCGGTGCCCGCCCACGCCACAGCGGGCCGCGCCGCGCCGCGCGCCTGAGCCATCCGCTAAGGGCCATAGTGCAGCTGGAGCGCCACGGTGCTGGCCGGTGCGTATAGGCCTTGCGGCACCGGCAGCACAGTCGCTGCACCCGTGGCGGGCACGCTCAGGATCGCCCGCTGATCGCCCCTGATTTCGAGGTGCGCGAAGGTGCCCGGTTGCACCAGGAACTCGAGGCGAATCGGCCAGACGTGTCCCGGCGCAGGGCGCAGGGTGAACTCGCCTTCACCGCTTAGGTCAGCGAGCGACACACGCAGATTGTTCCGGTTCCAGCTCTGCACCAGCGCCGGGGAGCTGGCGCCCGCCGGGACTTCCGCCAGCAGCTCATGGACGGGCGGCTCCGGAGGCGCCGGAGCGTGCCGCCAGGGCCAATGCGCGTGCCAGTGCGAAGGGCCGAGCCGCGCCACGTGGCTGCAGGCACCCAGGGCCGCAAGGCAGATGAGCAGCGCAGCGACGGTTCCGGCGCGTCGGCGGGTTCCCGCGAGGGCTTGGGTCACGGCATATTCCTTTCAGCGGCATCGGCAAGCCCGGCGCAGTCGCCCGGCATGCCCCGATATGCGTACCATACGCGAGCCGCAGCGGTTAATCAGCTGTCGGAATTCGTCGACAGGAACTCATGCCATGGATTCGCTGAGCGCTCTGAACCTGCACCGCTGGGTCGATGAACACCGGCACCTGCTCAAGCCACCCGTGGGCAACAAGCTGATTTACCGCGACAGCGAATTCATGGTCATGGCGGTCGGCGGACCGAATTCGCGGCGTGACTTTCACGTCGATCCGGCCGAGGAGTTCTTCCACCAGCTCGAAGGCGACATGGTGCTGCGGGTCTACAAGGGCGGGGCGATCCGCGATGTGCCGATTCGCGCCGGGGAGATTCTGCTGTTGCCGCCGGGCGTGCCTCATTCGCCCCAGCGCCCGGCCCATTCGGTGGGCCTGGTGATCGAGCGGGCCAGGCGGCCCGGGGAGCGCGACGGGCTGCAGTGGTATTGCGAGCACTGCGGAGCACTGCTCTACGAGGAATACCTTGAGCTCAAGGATATCGAGGCGCAATTCCCGCCGGTCTTCGAGCGCTACTACAGCCGCCCTGAACACCGCCGCTGCCGGAAGTGCGGCACCGTGGCCCCTGGAGCCACGGCGGCACCGGATGGAAGCGACGATGCCGCAGGCTGAATCCGCAGTCGCGGCCTGGTGTGAAATCGAGGGCCGCCGCTTTCGCATCGAACTGACGCAGGCGCAGGATCTGGCCATCGCGCTCGACTTCGACGGCTCCCAGCCGCGCTGGTTCGACGCTCCGGCGGCGCACATCACAGCGCTCGCCAGCGGGAGCTTCAGCGGCCGAGTCGAACTCGGCGCGAGCTGCAACTGCAGCAGCCTGTCGCTTACGCCGCATTGCGACGGAACCCATACCGAATGCGCAGGCCATCTCACCCGCGAGTTGCTCGCGGTGCGCACGGTGGTTCCGCCGGGATTTCTCCCCGCGCTGCTGCTGTCGGTGCAGTCGACACCCGCCGCGCAGACGCCCGAGACCAGCCGCCCCCCGCCGGACGCGGCCGATCTGCTCATCACGCGTGCGGCGATCAGCCAGGCCTGGCCCGCGAAGCCGGATTTCAGGCCGCAGGCGCTCATCGTGCGGACGCTCCCCAACCCGCCGTCCAAGCGCAGCAGGGATTACCGTGTACATCCGGCGCCCTACCTGTCCGTGGCGGCGGCCGCACTCATGGTCGAACGCGGCATCGAGCACCTGCTGCTCGACGTACCTTCCGCCGATCGCGCCGACGATGGCGGACGGCTGAGTGCGCACCGCGAGTTCTTCGGCCTGGCGGACGGCAGCACGAGCCTCGCCGCGGTGCGGCGGCCCCAATGCACGATCACCGAGCTGGTGTATGCCGACGCTCGCGTCGCCGACGGCGCCTACCTGCTGAGTCTGCAGATTCCCGCACTTGGCGGCGATGCGGTGCCATCGCGCCCGCTGCTGTATCCGGTGAGCCCCGCGTGAACGGCAGCGTCGACCTGGAGCGCGCGCAGGCCCTCGATCGTGCTGACGAGCTGGGTTTCCTGCGCGGGCAGTTCGCCCTGCCGCGCGATGCCGGCGGCACCGACCTGGTCTACCTCTGCGGGCATTCCCTCGGGCTGGCGCCACTCGAGGCCCGCGCGCGCGTGCTGGAGGAACTGGAGGACTGGGAACGGCTCGCGGTCCACGGTCATGAGCAGGGTCGCCGCGCCTGGCTCGGTTACGCCGAACGCCTGGCACCGCTCCTGGCGCCCCTGGCCGGCGCACTACCGGATGAAGTCGTGGCGATGAATTCCTTGAGCATCAATCTGCACCTGCTGCTGGCGAGCTTCTATCGGCCGAGCACGGCTCGCCATCGCATCCTCATCGAGGCGGGTGCCTTTCCCTCCGATCGCCACGTGCTCATCTCCCAGCTCCTGTGGCACGGCTACGATCCGGCGACGGCGCTGGTGGAACTGGAACCACGCCCCGGGGAGGAATTGCTGCGCGCCGAGGATATCGAGTCGCGCATCGGCGCCGAGGGCGCGGCGCTGGCGCTGGTGCTGTGGCCCGGCGTGCAGTACCGCACCGGACAGGCCTTTGCCCTGCCGGAAATCGTGCGCGCCGCACGAGGGGTGGGCGCCAGCGTGGGCTTCGATCTGGCGCACTCGATCGGCAACCTGCCGCTCGCGCTCCACGATTGCGGCGCCGACTTCGCCGTCTGGTGCAGCTACAAGTACCTGAACGGCGGCCCGGGCGCGATCGGGGGTGCATTCGTGCATGAACGGCACGGCTTCGATGCGTCGCTGCCCAGACTGGCGGGCTGGTGGGGGAGCGATCCAATCACCCGCTTTCGCATGAGCGGCGAATTCGAACTGACGGCGGGCGCCGCCGGCTGGCAGATCAGTAATCCACCGGTGCTGTCGGCGGCACCGCTCCTGGCCTCCCTGGCACAGTTCGCCGCCGCCGGTATCGACAGGCTGAGGGCAAAATCGCGGCAACTCACCGATTTCCTGCAGGCCGCACTGCTGGATCGGTGCGGCGCCGGGATCGAGATCATTTCTCCAGAGCAGTCCGAGCAGCGCGGCGCCCAGCTCTCGATCCGCGTACGCGGCGGGAGCCTGCGCGCGCGGCGCGTGCACGCGGCACTGGGCCGCCGCGGCGTCGTCAGCGACTGGCGCGAGCCCGACACCATCCGCCTGGCCCCGGTGCCGCTGTATAACCGCTACGTTGATGCCTGGCGCGCGGCCGAGCTGCTGGCCGGGGCGCTGCGGGAGTGAGACGCCCCACACGCCTCGCCTAGGCTATGCAGAGCTCTTCCAAGATTGTGATCGTCGGCGCGGGGCCGGTCGGGACGCTCCTGGCGATCATGCTGGCGCGCGCCGGAGGCGAGATCTGCCTCATCGAGCGTCGCGCGGACCCGCGCTCAGGGTCCACCGAAAGTGGCCGCTCGATCAATCTGGCGCTGGCCGCGCGCGGCCTCGCCGCCCTGGAAGGCGCGGGGCTGCTGCCGCGGCTGCGCCCCAAGATGGTTGAGATGCATGGTCGCCAGCTGCACGACCTGGACGGCAAGGGTCCCCTGCTGCTTTACGGGCAGCACCCGGGCGAGGTAATCCAGGCCATCAGCCGTGTGCGCCTCAACATCGCGCTGATCGAGGCGGCAGCAGAGCTGCCTGCGATCCGGATGGATTTCGGCAGGCGCTGCCTCGATGTCGAGCCGCAGACAGGACGCCTGCACTGGCAGGATGAGGGAAATGGAACTACCGGTACAGAGACCGCCGAGCTGGTGATTGCCGCCGATGGCGCGGGCTCGGCGCTGCGCCAGGCCCTGGCAACCCGCAGCGTCCTGCAATCGCGCGAGGAACTGCTCGCGCACGACTACAAGGAGTTCCTGATTCCCGCCAGGCCCGGCGGCGCGTGGGCGCTGCCGCCCCACGCACTGCACATCTGGCCGCGCGGTGATTTCATGCTGATCGCCCTGCCCAATCCGGACGGCAGCTTCACGGCCACGCTGTTCCTGGCCGCGCAGGGCGACCCGGGATTCGCGGCGCTGGCGACGCCGGAGGCTGCGCACGCGTTCTTTGCCGAACAGTTTCCCGACGCGCTGGCGCTGCTGCCGGATTTCGAGGCGCAATTTGCCCGCAATCCGCAGGGCAAGCTTGGCACGATCCACTGCTGGCCCTGGCAGGCCGGACGCGTGCTGCTGATCGGCGATGCGGCCCACGCCATCGTGCCCTTCCATGGCCAGGGACTGAACTGCGGCTTCGAGGACTGCGTACTGCTCGCCGGCCTGCTGTTACAGTCGCCCGATTGGGCCACCGCCCTGCCGGCCTTTGAGCGCCTGCGGCGGCCCAACACCGACGCCATCGCCACCATGGCCATCGAGAACTACCAGGAAATGCGCGCCACGGTGCTGGCTCCCGATTTCGCCGCCCGCCGCCAGCTGGCCCTCGATGTGGAACGGCGCTTTCCCGGGCGCTTCATTCCGCGCTATTCGATGGTGATGTTCCACGCGGAGGTTCCCTACGCGGAGGCCCTGCGCCGCGGCGCGCTGCAGGAAGCCATGCTCGACGCGCTGCTGGCGGCGCGCGCCGGCGCCGATTCCGCGCTGGCCGCCAGGCTCCTGGATGACAGCGGCCTGTAGGCGCAAATTGACCGCCATCAACGCATCTAGGCGCCGTAGCGACCGTCTACCGCTCAATGTGCGTTGACCGCGTAGGCCGTGGCGTCCGTAAAGAATAGAACCGCTTCCATGTGACAGGCCGCCACGGGCTTGCCGTCGACCAGGTTGGGTCGCACATCGCCCACCTTCGCAGCGTGAACCGCAAAGGTATCCTTACCGACATCGCCTGATGACTGGATCAGATCAACCGATTGATACACGCCATGTGCATTGACACAGACATTCAGCAACGACACGTAATACAACGCGTCGGGAGGTCTCACCTGATGCCCGTCAAGGAGCGATCTCTCGTAGTGCTCATAGGCGATGCCCTCAATGCCGTCGCCGCGGCTTAAACCGTAGGGATCCATGAAATCCGTTTCGAAACGCTCACCGCTGCTGAGTCGCAGCGTGCCGGCGCCCGAAGCCTTGCCGGCGACGAAATCTCCCTCGAATGTGCTGCCACTCGCGTATCGGTAGACGCCGTGCCCTTCATAGCGGCCTTCGACAAACCCGCCTTCGTACCGCGCACCGGATGGGTACTGATAAACGCCGTGACCGTCGGCAGTGCCGCCCTTGAGTTCACCGCGATAGACTCCACCAGGCTTGCCACGCAGAAACCAGGAGAGCGTACCTCCGCCCTCAGCATAGCCGCCTGGGCAGTCACCCGACCAGGTGACGTATTCGTTGGGAAGCGGATGGAGGTTTGAAACCTTGCAGCCTCTGGCGTCCGCGATCCACGTTGGATCAGCGGCGATGGCTTGCGTCGTGGCCAGGAAAAGCGCCCCGTAGAGTACGTATTGCCTCATTGAATGGGTCATCAGGACCTTCCGTGGCCCGATCGGTCCCAGTGTACGGGATTCGACGGAATCACTCCAAGGTGGGCATGACCCGCGGTCCATGGGGACACCGCTCGCCCAGGAAAAGACACGTGCCAGCTGCGTCGGGCCGCCAAGAAGGCAAACGTTACTGGGTCCTCGAAGTAGCGCGAAGCGGCACTTCGGCCTTTCAACGTGCGGTGTAGTGATCCATGGGTGTGGTTGCCTGCAATTCCAGGCGGTAAACCTGGAACTCCTGACGGCCCGGCTTTCATCAATAGTCAAATCCGCACCGCGGTTCAATGAAGAACTGATTTGGCAAGTCCTTGGAGTTAGTGACAAACACCAACCACAGGTAGTCACCAAGATCCTTGGCAACAAGCAAGTTGCCGTGCAGAGTCCTGCAATTCGCTGAGTCCCTTTTAACCACATCCAGAACTCGCGGCAAAGACTTTCGGGCGGAATCATCTCCTGCGAGAACTCCAGTTGCATTCGTCGCTAGCGTTGCGGACCAGAGATCGGCGAGCAGCACTATGGACCGATTCAGCTCCGTAACGAGACGAGGGTTCGTACCGCCCAACCAGAAGTGCGCGCGAGCTTCCTTGCCTCCGATTTTGCCCGTGAAGGGGCTGTCGTTGCGGCGATTCGACGACAAGGACTTGTCAGCGGCTCGATGCTCATGCACGCGAAGGGTCGCATGAGTGCTAAGGTCTCTTTGTCCTGGCCGGCAACTGACTGCAGAGCCGCCAAAAATCTCTCATGTGACTTGCGATAGGCTTCGCCGATCAGTCCTGGAACCAGGCCGGAAGCCCAGAAGTTAATCGTCTCCGACTGCAAAGTTAACTTATAGATGAGCAGCGACGGACCGCCCGGCAGTGCAACGTTCGCAGCCATGGCACTGTGTGCGCAAGACGCTAGCAATAGCCCAAGACTTCACAGATCGGCTTTCACTCGCGTTTTCACGCTGGACACTCCGTCAAGATCGTTTGGCGGATGTCAGGGGCGCGATACGGCTCGGGGTCAATGGCATCCGCCCGACATGCTTGCGTCATCCCACAGCCGCTGCCCGTTGATTGGCGGAATGGTGCAAGTGGTGTGCAGTCACCAGCACGCAGCGACCAGGCCCGCCCGGCGAAAAGTTCAAATCCGTTCCAGCGTCAGGAAAGTCATCGGCCATTCGTGGCGCGCATCCGATGGATGCTCGATGCGCTCAATCTCACGCCACTGCGCGGCATCGTATTCCGGGAAGCGCACGTCGCCACGGGCGTCCACGTGCACCCGGGTCAGTTCCAGACGAGTCGCTAGCGGAATCGCCTGCGCGTAGACCTCGGCCCCACCAATCACACACAGTTGCGCAGCGTCGGCGCAGCGAGCCATGGCCGTGGCCAGGCTCGCCACTGGCTCGATGCCGTCCGGAAAGACGCGCGTGCCGCGCGTCAGCACCAGATTCCGCCTGCCGGGCAACGGTTTGCCGATCGACTCGAAGGTGCGCCGGCCCATCAGGATGGGATGGCCCATCGTCAGAGCCTTGAAGCGCCGCAGATCATCCGGAAGGTGCCAGGGCAGTGCGCCGCCGCGGCCGATCACGCAATTGTCGGCGAGCGCCGCGATGATCGATAACTTCAAAGCTCAACCTGGGTCGCCAGCACTATGACGCGCTTCTCCGGCATCCGGAAAAACTCCGCCGCCTGCGTGCTGCGCCGCTGCATCCAGGCAAACATCCGCCGGCGAAATCCCTGGTAGCCGGCCCGCGGCCGCGGTGCAACCAGATGCCAGCCAAGGAAGAATGAGCAGTCCTGGCTGAACAGCTTCAGCCCTCGCACACGGCAGTGCTTAAGGGCTTCGCCAACATCCGGCGTTTCCATGAAGCCGAAGCGAGCGGTGACCAGATACACGCCATCCTGCAGGGCGTCGAGGCGTACGCGATCGCTCGGGTCCTGGCGCGGTGTGCGTACGAACTCCATGTTGAGAAAGACAATGCGCTCGTGCGCCACGTGGTTGTGCTCGAGGTTGCGCAACAGCGCGGTGGGTACGAAGCGCGGCTCACTGACCAGGAACACCGCCGTTCCAGGCACGCGCGTGACCCCGTCCAGCAGTTGCGGCAGTTTCTTGAGCGGCACGGCCATTTCGCGCAGCGCGGCGCGCAGCAGCCGGCGGCCGGAGCGCCAGGTCATGAACACGCCGAACAGGAGCGACGCGAAAAGGAGCGGCACCCAGGCGCCCTGCATGAACTTGGCCAGATTGGCAATGGTGTACATGCCGTCCACGAGTACCAGCGGACCGAAGCTCAGGGCCACCTGCCAGGTGGACCAGCGCCAGCGCGATGCCGCCAGCACCATGCCCAGGAGCGTTGTAACGCCCATCGTGCCGGCCACCGCGGCCCCGTAGGCGCTGCCCAGCGCGTCCGAAGAACCGAAGCCAATTACGAAGATGCAGACCGCGCCGAACACCAGGGCGTTGACCACCGGCACGTAGATCTGGCCATGCTCGTGCGCCGAAGTCTGCAGTATGCGCAGGCGCGGCAGCAGGTCCAGCTGCACCGCCTGGCGCGTGACTGAAAAGGCACCGGTAATCGTTGCCTGGGAAGCGATGATCGCGGCCAGTGTTGCCAGCACCACCATCCACGGCAATATCGAGGGTGCCACCAGTGCAAACAGTGGCTTGTGGGCTGCGGTCGCATCCGTGAGTATCAGCGCGGCCTGGCCGAAGTAGCTCAGCAGCAACGCCGGCCACACCACCGCGAACCAGGCCAGGCGCACCGGTCCCTTGCCGAAGGATCCCATGTCGGCATAGAGCGCTTCGCCTCCGGTCACCGTCAGGAACACTGCGCCGAGCAGCACCAGCGCCACCTTCTGGTGTGTAAAGAGCAGGTTGAGGCCGTAACGCGGATCGAGGGCGGCCAGCACCCGCGGGTTGTGCAGGATCGCCTCCGCGCCCGTATAGGCCAGCACAGCGAACCACAGCAGCATGACCGGGCCGAACATGCGGCCCACGTGCCCAGTCCCATGCCGCTGGATCGCGAACAGCAGCACAATGATGGTCAGCGAGATCGGCACGACAGCGTGCGCGGCGTCCGCGTTGAGCAGCTCGAGCCCCTCCACTGCCCCCAGCACGGAGATTGCTGGCGTGATCAGCGCGTCGCAATAGAATAGCGCGGCGCCCATCACCGCCAGCGCGATGATCGCCCGGCCCCAGCGCGGCATTTCCTCGAGCCGGCGCTGCACCAGCGCGAACAGCGACAGGATGCCACCTTCCCCTTCGTTGTCGGCGCGCATGATCAGCACGACATATTTGAGGGTCACGATGATCAGCAGGCTCCAGAACATCAGCGACACGATGCCCAGCACAGCCACGGAAGAATGCGGCGAATCGCCCGTGGCATTCAGTGACTGTTCGAAGGCATACAGCGGGCTGGTGCCGATGTCGCCATAGACGACACCAATCGCGCCGAGCGTGGCCGCGAACGACAGGCGCCGACGGCTCATGGGCGCCGCATCCGGCTGCGCGGCGCCCGCCGGGATCGCGGCCGCACCGACGGTCGCAGCATCGTCCCCCGGCAACTCTCGGCGCCGCAGCGGCAGGCGAAAACCGCATCAATGTCCGGCGGATCGTCCCGATCGCGCCGGATCGAATAATCGTAGCTCAGCTCCTCGCCGGGCTGGATGGTGCGGATCGCCTCGACGAAGACGCGGCGCTCCTCGGTCACCGCTTCGCAGTTCGGTTCACAGCCGTGGTTGATGAAGCGCGCCTCGTTGCCGTTGGCGCCCGCGTCGATCACGACACCCCGGTCGACGACGAACAGGAAAGTGTGGCTGTCGCGGCTGGACTTGCGCTCGTAGCGGCGATCCGCTTCGCGGTGGGATACGCGCTCACCCAGGTATTCCACGACGCGTGTGCCCCGGCGGATCCGGCGGGTCGCAAACACTCCCAGGCCGTGCACGGCCGAGCGGCGCACGCGGAACCACGCCGGTCTGGCACGGCTCATACGGCGATCGGCGCCCGGATCGCCGGATGAAACTGGTAATCCACGAATTCAAAATCCTCATAGCGATAGTCGAACAGGCTCGGCGCCCGCCGCAGTGCGAGGCGCGGCAGGGGGAAGGGGGTGCGGCTGAGCTGCAGTTCGGCCGGTCCGATGTGGTTCAGGTACAGGTGGCAGTCGCCGCCGGTCCAGATGAATTCGCCCGGTTGCAGATCGCACTGCTGCGCCATCATGTGGGTGAGCAGCGCATAGGAAGCGATGTTGAAGGGCACGCCCAGGAACACGTCGGCGCTGCGCTGGTAGAGCTGGCAGGAAAGCCTGCCGGCGGCGACGAAGAACTGGAACAGCGCATGGCAGGGCTGCAGCGCCATGCGCTCCAGCTCCCCGACATTCCACGCACTGACGAGGATGCGCCGCGAGTCCGGGTCGCTGCGCAACAGCCGCAGCGCCTCGCTGATCTGGTCAATCTGGCGGCCGTCGGCCGTGCTCCAGCTGCGCCATTGATGCCCGTATACCGGCCCGAGTTCGCCCTGCGCGTCGGCCCAATCGTCCCAGATGGTGACGCCGTGATCGCGCAGATAGCGGATGTTGGTGTCACCGCTCAGGAACCAGAGCAGTTCGTGCACCACCGCCGGCAGGTGGATTTTCTTGGTGGTCACCAGCGGAAAGCCCTCGCCCAGGTCAAAGCGCATCTGGTGACCGAACAGGGCCAGCGTGCCGGTACCGGTCCGGTCGCCCTTGGGCACGCCCCGCGTGCGCGTCGCGCGCAGGAGCTCGAGATAGGCCTTCATGGACTGCCGCCGCCCGGCCTTGCTGCGGTCTGGAAATTGCCGGAAGGCTGCCGCCACCTGCTGCCCAGCGTGAGCAGCAGGAGCCCTGCGGCCAGCAGCGGCAGGGATAGCAGCATGCCCATCGTCAGCCATCCGCCGGCCAGGTAGCCGATCTGCGCGTCCGGCAGGCGCACGAACTCCACACTGATGCGCGCGATCGAGTAGCACAGCAGGAACAGCGCCGAGGGCAGGTAGCGGGGCCGGGGCCTGCGCGTGTACCACCACAGCACCGAGAACAGCACCAGCCCTTCGAGCCCAGCCTCGTAGAGTTGCGAGGGATGGCGGGCGATGAGCGGCTCGCCCGGGGACTCGCGCACACGCATGCCCCACCAGGCATCGGTCGGCTTGCCCCACAGTTCGCCGTTGATGAAGTTGCCGATGCGCACCGCCAGAATGCCGATTCCCGGGAGCGGTGCCGCGAAGTCGGCGACATCCCAGACGCGCCGCCCGCCCTGCCGCGCGAACAGGGCGACCGCCGCGAGCACGCCGAGAAACCCACCGTGGAAGGACATGCCGCCCTCCCAGAGCTTAAGGGGATACCAGGGGTCGGCGCGCCACATCGCCTGGCCGTAGAACAGCACATAACCCACGCGCCCGCCGACGATCGTTCCGAGCATGGCGTAGAAAATGAAATCGTCGACCGCGCGCGCACTCCATGTGGAGCCCGGCTGTGCCGCGCGGCGCCGCGCCAGCACCCAGGCGGCCGAGAACGCCACCAGATACATGACGCCGTACCAGTGAATGCGCAGCGGTCCGATCTCCAGGGCAATCGGATTGATATGCGGATAGGTCAGCATCGGGGCGGCAATTCTACCCTCAGAGGGGTCCTAGGCCCGCGTGACCCGGCAAAAAAACGCCTTCAGATAGCGCGTTTCGGGGATCGCCGGGTGCATGGGGTGGTCGGGCGACTGGCCGCCGACCGCCAGCACCTGCACGAAGCGGCTGTTGTGGCGTGCGGCGGCCTGGATCAGGCGGACCAGATCGTCACCGGTGAGATGAAACGAGCAGGAGCAGCTCACCAGCAACGCATCGCGTTCGAGCAGCCGCATGGCCAGCTGATTGAGCTTGCGATAGGCCGCCTCGCCACGCGCCTGATCCTTGCGCCGTTTGATGAAGGCGGGCGGATCGAGCACGACCACATCGAAGCGCTCGCCCTCGAGCTGCAGCTCATCGAGCGTCTCAAAGGCGTCGCCGCGGCGCGTGCGGACCACCACGCCGTTGGCCAAGGCATTGGCCTCGGCAGCCGCCAGTGCGGCCTCGGAAGAATCAACGCACAGGGCCTCGCGCGCCCCGCAGCGCAGGGCCGTGATCGCCCAGGCGCCACTGTAGCTGCACAGGTCCAGCACGCGCACGCCCGGCCACAGCAGGCGCCGGAACACCTCGCGGTTGGCACTCTGATCGTAAAACCAGCCGGTTTTCTGGGCTGCGGAGAAGGGCACGCGGAACTGCAGGACGCCCTCGATGACCTGCAGTTCTTCCGGGTTTTTGCCGAGCCCCGTGATCACCTGCCGGGGCAGCTGCTCCAGATCGCGCGCACCGCCGTCGTTCTTCCAGACCAGTGCCTGGGGCGCAAGCACTTTCTCGACCGCAGCTTCGATCTCACCGCGCAGTGCCTCCATGCCGGCCGTGGCGATCTGGCCGACGATCACCTCACCGTAGCGATCGAGCACCAGGCCCGGCAGGCCGTCACCTTCGCCGAAAACCCAGCGGTAATGCGGCACCGCGTAGTGCCGCTCGCGCAGCGCCAGGGCCACCTTCAGCCGATGCACCAGCAGCGAGCGATCCGGCGGCTGGACGGGGCTGCGGCTGAGCAGGCGCGCGCAGATCAGGGCGTGCGGGTTCACGTAGGCGTAGCCCAGGAACTGGTCCCGCCAGTCCTGCACTCTGGCGTGGGCGCCAGGCGCAAAGGCCGTCAGCGGCGTGGCCGCGATATCGACCTCGTTGGAGTAGACCCACAGGTGCCCGGCGCGCAGCCGGCGATCCTCGCCTCGCTTCAGTCGCAGCCGCGGCAGGGCCGGCTCGGCAGCGCCCGGCGGTGCGTCTTCGGCTACCGCCGGCATGGGATGGTCTGCGCTCATGGCTGCTCAGCTCTCGCGTATAGTGCCCATTCTACTCAATGTGCGACGCACGCCCCTGAGCCATGCCTGAGTCAGGCCACAGCAACCGGCTGGCGGCAGAAACCAGTCCTTATCTGCGCCAGCACGCGGGCAATCCGGTCAACTGGTACCCCTGGGGCGAGGCGGCGCTCGCCCTGGCCCGGAGCGGGCGCCGGCCCATCCTGCTGTCGATTGGCTACGCGGCCTGCCACTGGTGCCACGTCATGGCCCACGAATCCTTCGAGGATGAGGCCACCGCGGCGCTCATGAACGCGCGCTTCGTCAACATCAAGGTCGATCGCGAGGAGCGCCCCGACCTCGATCGCCTGTATCAGCTGGCGCACCAGATGCTGACGCGCCGTGGCGGTGGCTGGCCGCTCACCATGTTCCTGATGCCTGAGGACCAGCGCCCGTTCTTCGGTGGCACGTATTTTCCGCCCGAGCGGCGTCACGGCCTGCCCTCCTTCCAGGAACTGCTCACGCAGGTCGCCGACTACTACCGCGATCACGAAGCGGAATTGCGCAGCAGTGCGCTGGCCGTGGCGCGCGCGCTCGATGAGCTGCAGCCCGCACCGGCGCCCGGCACGCAGAACCTCGATGCCGCGCCCCTGCGCAGCTGCCGCGCGCAGCTGGAACGCAGTTTCGATCGCGAATGGGGCGGGTTCGGTGGTGCACCGAAATTTCCGCACGCCCCGCTGGTGCAGCGCTCGCTCCGTGACTGGCACGCCAGCGCCGGCGCCGACGTGCCGGATCTGCAGGCCCTGTACATGGCGACCCTGACGCTGACGCGCATGGCCGAAGGGGGTCTGTTCGACCAGCTCGGTGGCGGCTTTTACCGCTACAGCGTCGATGGACAGTGGGCGATCCCGCACTTCGAGAAGATGCTCTACGACAATGCGCTGCTGCTCGGTGTCTATGCCGAGGCCGCCTGCGCCACCGGCGAAGCCCTGTACAGGGAGATTGCCGGCCGCACCGCCGAGTGGATGCTCGCCGAGCTGCGCGCGGCCGGTGGCGCGTTTTACTCCAGCCTCGATGCCGACGCCGGCGGAGTCGAGGGCAGCTACTACGTCTGGGACAAGGTCGCGGTGAGGGCAGCGCTCAGTGGGGAGGAATACACCCTGTTCGCCGCCCACTATGGCCTGGATCGGCCGCCCAATTTCGAGCACCACGCCCATCATCTGGTCGTGGCCCAGCCGCTCGAGGCCTTGGGCCAGGCCGGCCACGGCAGCCAGGCACAGCTCGCCTCGCTCCTCGCCTCGGCCCGCGCCAAATTGCTGGCCCTGCGCGAGCGGCGGGTGCATCCGGAGCGGGACGAAAAGATCCTCGTCAGCTGGAATGCGCTGGCGATCCGCGCTCTGGCCACCGCCGCGCGCGTGCTCGATCGCCCCGACCTGGCGCATGCGGCCACCGGGGCACTGCGCTACCTGCGCGCGCAGCACTGGCGTGGCGGCCGCCTGCTGGCGACCAGCGGTGGCGCGGAAGCGCGGCTCAATGCCTACCTCGATGACTACGTGTTCCTGGCCGACGCCATCCTCGAGCTCGCCACCGTGCGCTTCGACGCCGGCGAGCTGCAATTCGCCTGTGAACTGCTCGAGGTCGTCCTCGCTGCCTTCGCCGACGGGCGCAACGGCGGTTTCTATTTCACGTCTGCGGATCACGAAACGCTCATCAGCCGCCCGAAGTCCTTCGGCGACGAGGCGCTGCCCGCCGGCAATGGCATCGCCGCCATCGTGCTGCAGCGGCTGGGGTTCCTCCTGGGTGAGAGTCGCTACCTGGCGGCGGCCGAGCGCACGTTGCGCGCCGCCTGGCAGGCCATGCAGGACTATCCGCCCGGACACGCCAGCCTGCTGCAGGCGCTCGAGGAGGCTCTGAGTCCTGCCGAGTTCGTGATCCTGCGCGGCCCCGACGCGATCATCGAGCCCTGGCGCCGGCAGCTCGCCGCGCTCTACGCTCCACGGCGCGTGGTGCTGGCGATTCCTGCGGCTGGCGATGCGGCGCAGACGGACACGGCGCAGACTGACGCAGCGCAGACTGACGCGGCGCTGCCTGCCGCCCTCGCCGCCAAGCGCGCGCTTCCGGGCGGCGCCGCCTACGTGTGCCAGGGCAGCCAGTGTTCGGCGCCGGTGACTTCCTTGCCGGCCTTGCTCGAGCTGCTCGGCCAGCGCGCCTAGCTGCGCTCAGCGGGTGAACTCGCCACTGGAAAAATCGGCGAGCGCCTGTTCGATCTCGGCACGGGTATTCATCACGAAGGGCGCGTACTGCACCACCGGTTCGCGCAGCGGGCGCGCGACCAGCAGCAGTGCGCGCGCTTCCTCATCCCCCGCCCACAGCGCCATCGAATCGCCAGCTGAGAGCGCGCCGGCGCAGGCGAACGCCGGCACCGTCGGAGGTGTCGCGCGCGGGAATCAGCTTCAGCAGCGTACGCTCGGCCATCGCTCCAATCTGGCGTCGACCTGTCGAAAATTCAAGCCCGGGCAGTGCCGCAGGCGCGTGGCGTGCGCGGGCAGGCACCGCTCCGCGGGCAGATCACGCCGGCCGGCGAGTCCAGCGCATCGGCGATCCAGTGGATGTTCAGTACCTGGGCCACGGAGCGCAGCGCGGCGGCGGCGGTGAGCGGAATCGCCGCATCACCGCCCCCGCGCTGGCAGGCCTCCGACACGCTCGCGACGATCCCGTCGCCGTCGTAGCCCTGCGCGTCGAGCGCCGGCAGCAGATCGACGCCCACCGATTGCACGTGCAGCGCGCGCGCCGCGTCGCGTGTCAGCACCGAATGGCAGCAATACAGGCGCGCGCGTCGGCCGTCGTGCATGACCGAGATCTGCGATATCGGCCGGTGCGTCGGGTGCTTCGGCAACGGCGCGGCCCGCAGCAGCCGGAACACGGCCCAGCGCGGGCAGGGGTCGGAGACCAGGCTCATGTTGCCCCAGGGCAGCGGGATGCCGTTGCCGCGATAGACCGCGCGCAGAAAGCCGGGCGGGTAGGCATCGAAGTAGTGCCAGTAACGGTACGGCGAAACGGCGGTCATGCGCCGCATCACCACTGCGGAAGTGACGCCGAGTTTTAGGCAGCTGGCCAGGCGATGGGCCTCGCGTACCAGGAAGCGGCGGAACGGCGCGCGCGGACACAGCAGCGCGCCGGCGAAAAAACTGCACTCGAAATCCCGCCAGGCATACAGCACGTCCTGCGTGCCCATGCCGCGGGCGCCCGCCGGAGCGGCCGCGCTCTCGGTCCCGACTCCCCAGGTCGCCTCGCGCGCCGAGACCAGCCCGTCACCGTTGTGCAGCAGCCGATGGCCGATGAAGTAGGCGAGCTCGTAACGGAGCCGTTCCTCCTGGACGCGCAGCCGGCGATTGATCAGCACCGTGTCGGGCGCTTCGAAGCGCGCGCGCAACGGCCGTCCCTGACTCGCCCCGCGCGCGGAATCGAACCAGCGCAGCTGCAGACCCAGGCGCTTGCCGATGCTCTGCAGGCGCTCGAGCGATAGGGGCAGCTCGCGCAGGCCGACCGACTCGGCGGCCCGCTCGATGTCGGGGAAATCGTTTTGATGGGTCTCCTGCCAGACCCGGATCAGCAGCTGCGCAAACTGCCGGCCGGTGGTACCGGTCTGCGACAGGAGCTCCGGCAGCGCGTTCTGCAGCAGCTGGTGCGAGAACAGGAACGCGGGCTCCAGCGGCATGGCCTCCAGGCCACCGCGTTCACGCCGCGCCGGCGCGAGTTCCACGGTGGCCTGATCATCGAGAAACCAGCGCTCCTCCTTGCTGAAGACTCTGGCCAGCAGCGCCAGGGTCTCCGGCGAGGGCGTGCGCTTGCCGGTCTCGATCATGCTGAGGTAGGACACCGAGGGCGCCGCCGCCGCCTCGCGCTGCACGCAGCGCGCCGACAGTTCCTCGAGCGTCAGGCCGTTGCGCTTGCGCAGCGTCCGCAGCTTGGTGCCGAGGAAATGTCCCTGCCGCAGGAGCCCCGTCATCTGTGAACTTCACACTGTGAAATTTCTATTGTGTAAATGTTCTCTCCACGACCGTAGGCTTGTCAACGGCAGCCCCGCCGCAACGCCGGAGAAAGTCCATGAGCGCGACAGAACCGCTGGCCGCCCGCCTCGAGGCCGATTGGCAGCACAATCCGCGCTGGCGCGGCCTGCGCCGCCCCTACTCCGCGGCCGAGGTCCTCCGCCTCCGCGGCACGGTGCATATCGAGCATTCCCTCGCGCGCCTCGGGGCCGACAAATTCTGGAGCCTCCTGCACAGCGAGGCCCTTATCGGCGCACTCGGCTGCATGAGCGGCAATCAGGCCATCCAGGCGGTGCAGGCGGGCCTGAAGGCCATCTACTGCTCGGGCTGGCAGGTGGCGGGCGACGCCAACTCCGCCGGCGAAATGTACCCTGACCAGAGCCTGTATCCGGTCGATTCGGTGCCACGGATGGTCGAGCGCATCAACAACGCGCTGCTGCGCACCGATCAGATCCATCATCTGGAGGGCACTGACGTCCGCGACTGGCTGGTGCCCGTGATCGCCGACGCCGAAGCCGGCTTCGGCGGCAACCTGAACGCCTTCGAGCTCACCAAGGCGCTGATCGCCGCGGGCGCCGCCGCGGTGCATTTCGAGGACCAGCTCTCCTCTGCCAAGAAATGCGGCCACATGGGCGGCAAGGTACTGGTTTCTACCGGGGAAGCCATCAACAAACTGGTGGCCGCCCGGCTGGCTGCGGATGTTGCGGCCATTCCCACGGTCATCATCGCGCGCACCGACGCCGACGCAGCCACCCTGCTGCTCTCGAACCACGATGAGCGCGACCGGCGCTTCCTGACCGGCGAGCGCTCGAGCGAGGGATTTTTTCACGTGCGCGCCGGCATCGAGCAGGCCATCGATCGCGGCCTGTCCTACGCACCCTACGCCGACCTCATCTGGTGCGAAACCTCCAGGCCGGATCTGGCGCAGGCCAGACGCTTCGCCGAAGCGCTGCGCGAGCGCTATCCGGAACGCCTGCTCGCTTACAACTGCTCGCCCTCGTTCAACTGGCAGGCGAACGTCGATCAGGCGACGATGCGCGGCTGGCGCGAAGAACTGGCCGCGATGGGTTACCGGTTCCAGTTCATCACACTGGCGGGCTGGCACGCGCTCAATCTGTCGATGTTCGAGCTGGCCACGGCCTATCGCGAAGAAGGCATGTACGGCTATTCCCAGCTCCAGCAGCGCGAGTTTGCCCAGGAGCGTGCCGGTTACCGGGCCGCCCGCCACCAGGCCTTCGTCGGCACCGGCTACTTCGACGCCGTGCAAAGCGCGATCACCGCCGGGCAGTGCTCGACCGGTGCAATGTCCGGCAGTACCGAGGACGAGCAGTTCAAGTCAGCCCCGGCGGGCGGCCCGGCGCGCGCCGTGGCCTGATGAACGCGCTCACCTTGGTCCCGCTCGCAGCTGCGGCCCAGGCCACGTCGCCGCCGGTTCCCTCCGCAGCCACCCCGCAGGCCGCGGCGGCCCTGATCGCGGCGCAATTCCGTGCCTACAACGGGGAATTCGGCCGGATCACCCGCCGCGCCGCCGATCATTTCCTCAGCGGCGACGCCGCGGCCCGCGAACTCGACGCGGTGGCGCGCATCGAACTGTACGAGCACCATGTCAGCCAGGCACTGAGCGCCTTGCGCGACGCCGGCGCGGGAGCCGACGTCCCCGGCAAGGACGAAGCCGCGTCCGCCGCTGGCGCCGGGTTCTGGGAAGCCGCCACGGCCGCCTACGGCTCGCTGATCGCACGCCTGGCGGACAGCGATTTCTACCGCACCTTCTACAACTCCGTGACCCGCGACCTCTTCGGCACCGTCGGCGTCAACCCGTCGGTGGAATTCTGCGCGACGCACATGGGGCGTGCTGCCGGCGTGGTGCCGATCCGCGTCTATCCGGCGAGCGGCTCACTGCAGGCGGCAGTGGCCGACGTGCTCGCTGACCTGCCCTTTGCCGCCGCGCTCACCGCGCCCGCCGCCGCCATCCGCCGCGTGAGCGGCGAGCTGGGCCGGCACTTTGAATCCCGGTCTCCGAGCGCGGCGCCCGAATCCATCGAGCTGATCGAACCCCTCTTCTATCGCGGCGCCGATGCCTTCCTGGTCGGCCGGCTGGTCGGCGACAGCGCCGTCACGCCGCTCGTGATCGCCTTTCGCCGTGCGTCCGACGGCGTGCAGGTGAGTTCGGTGCTGCTGTCGCGCAACGACATCAGCGCCCTGTTTGGCTATGCGAATTCCTATTTCCACGTCGATCTGCCGGTGGTGGGCGCGGCGGTCACGCTGCTGCGCTCCTTCATGCCGCGCAAACCGGTGGACGAACTGTACACGGTGCTGGGCCGCGCCAAGCAGGGCAAGACGGAGCGCTACTTTACACTGCGCCGGCACCTCGACAGCTCCATCGACGCCTTCGTGCACGCGCCGGGCGAACGCGGGCTGGTGATGATCGTGTTCACGCTCCCCTCGCACGACCTCGTGTTCAAGGTGATCCGCGATCGTTTCGGGGCACCCAAGCATGCGACGCGCGAGGAGGTCATGGAACGCTATCGCTTCGTCTTCCGCCACGATCGGGCCGGGCGCATGGTCGATGCCCAGGAATTCAGGCGTTTGAAGCTCCCGCGCGCGCGCTTCATGCCGGCGCTCACCGAGGAGTTGCTGCGCGAAGCCAGCCAGAGTTGCCGGCTCGATGGCGATGAGCTGATCGTCGAGCACTGCTACATCGAGCGGCGCCTGCGACCCCTGAACCTGTTCGTGCGCGAAGCCGAGCCCGCAGCCGCCGAGGCGGCGATCGCCGACTACGGCAACGCACTGCGTGATCTGGCGGCCACCAACATCTTCCCTGGCGATCTGCTGCTGAAGAACTTCGGCGTGACGCGCCACGGCCGCGTAATTTTCTACGACTACGACGAAGTCTCACTGCTCGGCGACTGTGACTTCCGCGACCTCCCCAGCGCCCGGAGAGACGAGGAAGTGACCGCCGCGGAGCCCTGGTTCTACGTCGGCCCGCGCGATGTGCTCCCGGAGCAATGGCTCCCGTTCCTGGCGCTGCCGCCGGCACTGCGCGAGACTTTTCTCGCTCGTCACGCCGAGTTGCTGACGGCCGGGTGGTGGCGGGCGCGGCAGCACAATATCGCGGACAACGCCTTCAACATTTCTGTGCCTGCAGGCTTGGCCGGCTCTCTGGCAGTCGGTCGAGCTGGGCAACGTCTCTAATGCTTCTCCATGACCGCGGGCGTTCCGTCGGACCATTTTATAACCGGAACCATAAAGGTCGTGACCGGCTCGGGATCGCCCTGCGCGGCAAATATCGGCGAGCCGCTTAGATTGGCGCCCCAGGCGGCGCTGTCGGTGCGCGCCATGAAGAACATGAGATGCGGATGCCAGTGGCCGTCCGCGTCAGACAGGTATCCGTCCTTTGACAGCATGTAGCACATTGCACCCGCTTCCGGCATCGTAAACGTGTTTGCCGCAAGCGCAGCCTTGGTCCGCCCCAGCATGTCGGACTTCGAGGCGCCCGCGATGACCCATTTCGTTCTTTCGAGATAGGCGGGAAGTACCGAGTGGACCGCGGCAGCATTGAAGCAAATCGGCGCGCGTAGCCTGGGATTCCAGAACTCGGCATCGCCAAAACCGGCGGCCCAGGACCGCTCGACCAGGCAGACGAAGCCATTGTTTCCCTTGACGGCTGTTTCGTAATCGCGGTCGCCCAGCGTTAAAACCTCCGCATCACCGGAAATCGAGGCCGGCGCTGCGCTCCGTGCCAGTGTGATCTCTTCGGCCCGACTCGCTATCCGGTATTGCGTGAGCGGCGCCATGGCCGGATACGCGGCCTTCGCCTCCTCGGCAGCGGCCGGACCCGGCGTGCATGCCAGTAGAGCCAGTGCGCATAACGGCCCGATCGCCCACTCTCTAGTCTGCATAAATCACCTCACTACGTCCTTGCTTCCCTATTATGCGGGAGTCAGCGCCTCCGCTGCGACGGCCAGCGCACCGAGCGGACCGGCCCGATCACCCAGGCCCGGCTGCCGGACACAGGCGGCGATCTGCGCGCCGACCTCGGGTGCCTCGATATAGTGGTTGAGGCTCTGCTGCAGCTCCCGCCGCAGGCGATCGAACAGGTGCGGCTGACCGTTCATCACCCCGCCGCCCAGCAGACTGCGCTGCGGCGCTGTCGCCAGCACGAGCGTGTGCAGCAATTGCCCGAGCGCATGGGCGACGAGGTCCCAGACTGGGTCATCGGGCTGCAGGTCCGCGGCGCGCCGGCCCGTGCGGCGCTCGATCGCAACTCCGGAAGCCAGGCCCTCGACGCAGTCGCCGTGAAAGCTGCAGGCGCCCTGCTAGGTGTCACCGGCACGGCGCACGATGCGGATATGGCCCAGCTCCGGATGCGAGAAGCCGCGCCCCAGCGGCCCTCCGCCAGCGCCGCACCGTTGACGTCGGTGTCGAAACCGACGGGCACTGGGCAGGCGCGGGACAGAGGGCCCACGACATCCGTGCGCCGCCAGCCCGGTTTCGGGGTCGAGGTAATGCATCCATAGGTCGCCGACCTCGCGGCGAGATCGAGGGGGCCGAAGCTGGAAATGCCCAGGGCGGCGATCGGCCCATGGGCGCTGCGCCAGTCCTTGAGCACCGTAGCGATTCGCCCCATCGTCACGGCCGGATCAGCGCCGGTGGGGAGCGAGGCTTGCGCAAGAATATTCTCGGGACCGCTTCCCACCAGGCAGACGCACTTGGTTCCGCCCAGTTCCACGCCGCACAGCACCGGCACCGGCGTGCTCATCGGCCGCTGGACTCGCACGCGCCGACGCTACCGGTCTCGGGGAAGACGATTGCGGCGTTCCTCATCTGCTGCGCGCCCGCCTTGGGTGCCCAGAATACCGCAGCGAAAGCGCACCGGTCCTGTTCCTGTTTCGCTGGAGGCCGCGTGCTAAGCGTCTACGCCGCCGTCATCACCCGCGTGGCGATTGACGGCCACGACCGTGGCCTTCGGAAAGAAATTGAACTCCGAGGCGCTGGCCCAGGTGTAGGCACCCATGGCACGGCCGACGACGAGGTCACCGGCGCGCAGCTCCGGCAGCCGCAGGTCTTCGGCGATCACGTCGATGCTGTCGCAGGTGGGCCCGGCCAGGACCGAGGGCAGCAGCGGACCCTCGCGCAAGGCCTCCACCGGATAGCGCGCGTGATCGTAGAGCTGGCCGCTGTAGGAACCGTAGAGGCCGTCGTCGAGGTAATACCACCAGTGGCCTTCGCGGCGCGCGCGGCCCATGACCGAGGCCACGCCGATGGCGGCGGGACCGGCGATGAAACGGCCGGGTTCGGCGATCACGCGCAGGCGCTTCGGCAGCCGGCTTAAAGTCCGGCGGATCGGTGCGCAGAAGCGGCCGATGTCCGCCGCGCCCTTGCCATAGTCGATCGGAAAGCCACCGCCGATATCCAGCGTGTCGCACTCACCCAGCCGCTCACGCCGCGCGGCGCTGAGCAGCTGCGCGCACGCTGCGATCGCCTCGACGTGCTTGTGAGCGTCCGCGGCCTGCGAACCCACATGGAACGAGAATCCGCGCAGCCCGATGCCCAGCCCGGCCGCCAGCCGCGCCAGCGGCAGCGCGTCTGCCGCGTCGCAGCCGAACTTGCGCGACAGGTCGCAGACCGCTCCCGGACTGCGAAACGACACCCGCAGCAGCAGCTCAGTGCGGCCGGCGTAGGCGCGAAACTTGCGCACCTCGTCGGGATTGTCGGCGACGAAGGTCCGGATGCCGTATTCGAGCGCGTTGCGGATATCGCGATCGCACTTGATCGGATGGGTGTGTATGCAGCGCGCCGCGTCGATCCCGAGACGGGCGACGAGTTGCACCTCGCCGCTGGTCGCCAGGTCGAGGCCCCCACCCTCCCCGGCGACGGCCTGTACGACGGCAGGGTGCGGCAGGGGCTTGAGCGCGTAATGCAGGTCGACTCCGGGTAGCGCCCGCTTCAGGCGGCGGTATTGCGCCCGGACCCTGGCGCAATCGAGGATCAGGAGCGGCGAGCCGAACTCGGCGACCAGCCGGCGAATCTGGCGCGGCTCGAAGGGATCGATGTATCTGCGGCTCACGGGGCGTCGCCAAGGTCGGTCGGCGCCGCGACTTCGCTGCCTCCAGTCTCGCCCGGATGACTCGCCGCCGCCGCCCGCGTCAGCCGGTCGCGCACTGCATCCCAGCGTTCGTCGGCGGGAATGTCCTGCACCAGCAGGCAGACCGTTCCGGCCCTGTCCAGGCTGCGCAGATGAGCGTACAGATCGTGCGCGTAGGCGTCGAGCCGGGTGCCCGCGTTCACCCAGGTGACGGACGGGTAACTGCCCAGCGGCGGGCGCTGTGCGAGCACGCCGATGCGCACGCCCTCGCGCGAGAGCTCGGCGGTGAGGCGCTCGAGCTGCCCCGCCGCCACGAGCCGGAGCGGCGTCACCGGCGCGTAGTGGGCCTTCGCCGAGCCCGGCACCCGCGGTGCATCGGGCGACGGCCCGCTCGCCACCTCCCCGACTTCGCGCCGCAGCTGCGAGAGCGTGATCTGCCCGGGCCGGAGCAGCCGCACTTCACCGCCCAGACAGGCGACTATGGTGGACTCGAGTCCCACCCGGCATTCCCCGCCGTCGAGCACCACCCGCACCGCCTCGCCAAACTCCTCGCGCACGTGCTCGGCGCGCGTCGGGCTCACATGCCCGTAGCGATTGGCTGACGGCGCGGCGATGCCGCCGCCGAAGGCCGTCAGCAGCTGCTGCGCCATGGGATGCGAAGGGACGCGCACCGCGACCGTGTCCTGGCCGCCGGTGATCAGCTCGGAGATATGATCCGCGCGCGGCAGTACCAGCGTCAGGGGTCCCGGCCAGAATTTCTCGGCGAGGCGGATGGCGGCGGCGGGCATTTCACGGGTCCAGCGGTGCAGGTAGCGCGCATTGTCCAGATGCACGATCAGCGGATGCGTGGTCGGCCGCCCCTTGAGCGCGAAGATCTTCTGCATCGCGGACTCGTGCTGCGCGTTGGCGCCCAGCCCGTAGACCGTCTCGGTCGGGAACGCCACTACGTCCCCGTCGCGCAGCGCCTGCACGGCGGCGTCCAGCTCGATCTGCGTTGCCCTGACAGCCCTGGCCATGTGCGTATCCGGCTCGCGCCCGCCGCTACTCGAGCGCGACGCGCCGCCAGTCTCCCGCCTCGCGCCGCAATTCGTAGGCAGGCCAGTAGTGCCGATCAAGCTTCAGCGTGATCAGCTCCGGCGCGCCGTTGAGGGCGACCGTCCGGATCCGCAGCGAGGAGCGATCCGCGCGCCCGCTGACCTGCCTGATAAAACTGTCCAGATCCGGGGTTGGCTGGCCATCCACTTCGATGATGCGGCGGCCGGGCACCAGGCCGTAGCGGCTCGCCGGCGAGCCGAAGGCGTAATAGGCGACGTATACACCGCTCGGCTCCAGGCCGCGCTGGGCGCTGATGGCGCGATGCGGCGCCTGCAGCGTGGCGCCCGCCCACAGCAGCACGCGCTCCAGTTCATTGCCGCCGAGCGGGGCGGTCTTCACGGCCAGCGTGTGCTCCCCGTCGGTGCGCCAGACGGTCACCTGCACGATATCGTGGGCGGCGACCGCCCGTTCGACGTCGCGGAAGCGGGTGACCGGCTGGCCGTCCACGGCGAGCACGATGTCGCCGGGACGGAGCAGGGCCGCCGCCGCCGATCCGCCCACGAGCCTCGCAATGCTCAGGACCTTGCGCTCGGCCGGATTGCTCTTGGCTATGCGCGCCATCCAGGAACCGCTCAATCCGAGTCCGTGCGCCTCGGCCAGCGTCTGGGTGAGGAACTCGGCCTCGAGCGAATGCAGTGGCGCGTCGCGGCGCACGAGATCCAGCGTCTCGGCGATCAGCTCGGCGGCCATGCCGTGGCTCTGCTGGACGAGCTCGCGGCCATTGTCCGAGGCAAAGCTCGCCCACAGGCCGCGTACGCCGCCACTGCGGTCGACCAGCGCGCCGACCAGGTCTTCGGGCGGATTGACGAGCGCCGCCACTTCGATATTGCTGTCGCGGAAAGCGACCGAGCGGGACAGGGGCAGCACCAGCGGCTCGACCGAGGCGATGGTCGTGGCGCGCGCACGCAGCTCACCGCTCCCGTCGATGCCGACGACGTCCACGTTCTCGCCGGTCCGGAGCGGTGTGGTCACCAGCCTCGCGGCCCGCACGTCCGTCCCTTTGATGAGCGCCGGGTCGTACTGCACCACGGCCAGGTTGTGGAGCGGGTGCACGAACACGACCTTGCCGGGAATCTCCACGGTGCCGCCAAAGGTCAAGCGCACGTCGCCGATCGAGACCGGCACGGTATTGCGATCGGTGATCACCAGTCCCCTGGCCGCGTCGATGATCAGTCCCGTGCCATGGTAGTTGCGCTCGCTCACGCCCGAGACCGGATAAGGCATGTCGAAGGTGATGCCCACCAGCGAGGGCGCCAGCCGGCGTACCGCGGCATTCGTGGAGGTCGGGAGCTGTGCCACGCCGCCGGTCGGCGGCGGCGCCGGCGCACCGGCCGGGAGCGCCGTGCAATCCCAGAATCCGGTGGCATCGTTGCGTTCGCAGTGGCGCACCGGAAACCAGCGGCGGTCCATGCGCACCGAGCGCAGCTCGCCGTGATTGGGATCGTCGATGGTCAGGTAGCGGACCGCGAAGCGCTCAGCGTCGCCCCGCGCGGCGATGGCGGCTTCGAAGTCCGCCAGCGTCGCCACCGGCTTCGCATCGACCTCGGTGATCACCGCGCCGCGCGGCACGCCCGCGGCGTCCAGGTTGTAGCCGGCGGAAGCGACGAACACGCCGCGAATCGGCAGGTGAAAATGCCGCGCCTCCTGGTACGACAGGGTGTGCACCACCGCATCGCCGAACTCCAGATAGGCGGCTGGCGTGATGGCGTGCAGATTCTCCACCGTCAATTGCACGGCAAAGGCCTGACCGCCGCGCTCGAGCTCGAGCCGCACCGCGCTGCCGATCGAATCATCGAGCACCGCCTCCAGCGGCTCGAAGCCGCTCACCAGCGTGCCATCCAGGCGTACCAGCACATCGCCGGGTGCCAGCACCGTGGCACTGGCGGAACCCGGTTGCACATTCTCAACCACGAGCATGCCGGTATTGCGTGGCGCCGCGGCGCGCGCCGCCGCCTCGGTCTGCGGCTGCAGTCCGAGTCGCCGCAGCTCGTCGTAGGGGCGGTAGCGGAACTCGGCCTGCAGGGTGCCGCGGGTCACGCTCTGGCCCTGCTGGATCAGGCGCAGCGCCCGCTGCACCCGGCCCAGCGGCAGGTAAAAACTCGAGGCTGCACCCGTGGAACCGCCGGCGTTGAGTGCGACTACGCGGCCCTGCACGTCGACGACGGGTGAGCCGGAGGAGCCCCCGGAGGTCCCCGAAGCCGCCTGGATGTAGAAGGTATTGAAGTCGTTGTAGCGACCGACGCCGTAATCGGGCGCTTCACGGTCGAGGCGCGCGAGCGTACCGGCGAGGATCGAGAGCTGCTCGCCGGCGTTGTTGCCCAGCACGCGGATTTCGCGGCCGATCTGCGCGCCCTCGGGCGCCAGTGGCAGGGCCGCCGGAGCGATGAAGCGCAGCTTCGCCGGATCGTAGCGGTAGATTCCGAAGTCGTGGACCGGGTCGCGGTAGACCGGATAGAGCTGCACTTCCTCGCGGTTCAGGAACGTGGCTTCGGCGGTCACCGGGCCGGGTGTCACGACGTGGCGATTGGTCAGGATCAGTCCGCGCTCGGCGTCGACCACGAAACCGGTCGCCTGGGCCGAAGTGTTGCGCTCGGTATCAAAGGAGCGGGTCTGATCGAGTTCGATGGTCACGACGCTGCGCGCCACGCGCTCGAGCGTGTGTGCCCACTCCTCACCCGCGCTCGTCGTCACGATGGCTGGGACCGCGTCGGCCGGGACCGCGCCCGGCGCAACTGCGCCATTCGCGGCCGCGGCGGCCACGACGGGCCAGATCAGCCCGAGCCAGCACAGCCCCCGCCAGGGTCCGAATCGTCGCCGCCGGTCACTCATAGTGCGTACCCGAAATTATCCTGGAAGCGTGCCGCGAAGGCCGGCCAGTCGTACTGGTGCCGTTGCGTACCGTGATGCTCGATCTTGATCGCGCCCGCCAGCGAGGCGATGCGTCCCGTGGTCGGCCAATCCAGGCCGCGCTGCAGCCCGAGCAGGAGTCCGGCCCGGTAGGCATCGCCACAACCGGTCGGATCGGCGAGGCACGCGGCGCGCGCGGCCGGGATGTCGTGGCGCACGCCGGCGGCGTGGATCCATGAGCCCTCCGCGCCGCGGGTGACGACCAGCGCGCGTACGCGGGCTGAGATGTCCTCCAGCGACCAGCCGGCGCGTTCGGCGAGCAGGCTCCCCTCGTAGTCGTTGACGGCAACCCAGGCGGCGCGCTTGAGGAAGGCGCGCAGCTCATCGCCGCTGAACATCGGCAGACCCTGGCCAGGATCGAAGAGGAAGGGAATGCCCGCCGCGGCAAACTGCTCCGCGTGCTCGAGCATGCCCTGGCGGCCGTCGGGAGAGACGATGCCGAACCGCACGCCGACCGCCGCACTCACCTGATTGAGGTGCGAATGACTCATGGCTCCCGGATGAAAGGCCGTGATCTGGTTGTCGTCCAGGTCCGTGGTGATGTAGGCCTGCGCCGTGTATTCCTCCGGCACGGTGCGCACGTGGGTGAGCGGGATGCCGTGTTCGCGCAGCCAGGCCTCATAGGGCGCAAAGTCGTGGCCGACCGTGGCCATGATCAGGCCCTCGCCTCCGAGCAGCTTGAGGTTGTGGGCGATGTTGCCCGCACAGCCGCCGAAGTTCCGGCGCATCGCCGGCGCCAGGAAGGAGACATTCAGGACGTGAATGCGATCGGCGAGGATATGGTCACGAAACCGGCCCTGAAAAACCATGACCGTGTCGTAGGCCAGCGATCCGCAGATCAGCGCCGTCATTCCTGTGCCCCGATGATCATCAGCGCTCCAGCAGCACCAGCGACCAGACGACCGTCAGCATGACGAAGGCCAGCAGCACGGCCGCTGAACCGAAGTCCTTGGCGAGGCCCGCGAGCTCGTGACGCTCGAAGCCGATGCGATCGACCGTGGCCTCGATCGCGCTGTTGAGCAGTTCGACGACCAGCACCAGCAGCACCGGAGCCACCAGCAGCGCGCGTTCGACGCCACTGTGCCCGAGCCACAGGCCCAGCGGTGCGGCCAGCAGCGCAAAAACCAGCTCCTGGCGGAATGCGGCTTCCTCGCGCCAGGCCCCGCGCAGCCCCTTCCAGCTGGAATCAAAGGCGCGCCACAGGCGCGTAAGGCCACGCGGCTTGCCGCGGTTCATCGCGTTCCGCCCTTCATCAGGCCGTCACCGGGCGATGGGCCAGATCGAGCTCGCGCGCCGCACGCACGTCGTCCAGGCGCCGCACCGGCATGCGGTGCGGCGCAGTGCGCAGCGTCTCCGGCTCGCTGGCCGCCTCGCTCAGTATCGTGGCCATCGCGACGACGAAGGCGTCGAGGGTCTCCTTGCTCTCGGTCTCCGTCGGCTCGATCAGCAGGCATTCGGGCACCAGCAGCGGAAAATAGGTGGTCGGAGCGTGAAAGCCGTAGTCCAGCAGCCGCTTGGCCACGTCCATCGCCGTGACGCCCTGCTGCTGCGCCAGCGCCTTGAGCGTCAGGATGAATTCATGGCTGGCGCGCCGTTGCGGATAGGCGGCCACGTAGCCCGCCTGCTGCAGGCGCGCCAGCAGGTAGTTGGAATTGAGCGTGGCGAAATCGCCCACGCGGCTCATGCCCTCACGGCCCAGCATGCGCATGTAGACATAGGCGCGCAGCAGCACGCCCGCGTTGCCGTTGAAGCCGGTGAGCCGGCCGATCGACTGCGGCAGGTCCGCCTCGCCCAGCCAGCGGTACCGCGCCGCCTCGCCCGCGCCTTCCCGCGCCACGACCGGCAGCGGCATGAAGGGCAGCAGGCGGGGCCCGACGCCCACGGCGCCCGCCCCCGGGCCGCCACCGCCGTGCGGCGTGGAGAAGGTCTTGTGCAGGTTCATGTGCATGACGTCGAACCCCATGTCTCCGGGGCGGACCTTGCCCAGGATCGCGTTGAGATTCGCGCCATCGTAGTAGAGCAGGCCGCCCGCCTCGTGCACGATGCGCGCCACCTCGGCGATGCCGCGCTCGAAGATGCCGAGCGTCGAGGGGTTGGTGAGCATGATCCCCGCGGTGCGCGGGCCCACGGCGGCACGCAGCGCCGCCAGATCGACATCGCCGTCGGGTCCGACGCCGATCTCACGCGCCACGCATCCGCACATGGAGGCGGTCGCCGGGTTCGTGCCGTGCGCCGCCGTCGGTACGATGATCTCCACGCGCCCCAGGTCCCCGCGCGCGCGGTGGTAGGCGCGGATCATGGCAACGCCGGCGAATTCGCCATGGGCGCCGGCCATGGGCGTGAGTGCCACGCCCCGCATGCCGGTCACTTCCATGAGCATCTCCTGCAACTCGTGCATGCAGGCGAGAAACCCCTGGCTGTGAGCCCCCGTCGCCAGCGGATGGCGTCCGAGGAATTCGGGCAGCATGGCCGCGGCATTGCAGGCCCGCGGGTTGTACTTCATGGTGCAGGAGCCCAGCGGATAGAAATGCGTGTCGATCGAGAAATTGAGCTGCGAGAGGCGCGTGTAGTGACGCACGGCATCCAGCTCGCTCACCTCGGGGAGGGCGGGCGGACGCACTCGGCGCAGGCTGGCCGGAATGTCCGGCACATTCGCTTCCGCGGCCGGCCACTGGCCGCGCGCGCCGCGCCCGGCACGCCCGCAATCGAAAATCAGCCGCTCGCACATGGGCAGACTCATGCGACGCGCGCCTCCTTGAGCAGCTCCGAGAGTTTCTGGGCATAGGCGGCGACATCGGCGGAACTGCGCGCCTCCGTGGCGCAGACCAGCAGCGCGTGGCCGAGTTCCGGGTAATGGAGCCCGAGATCGAAACCGCCCTCGATGCCCTGGGCAGCGAGCGCCTCGAGGAGCGGCGCGACCGGGCGATCGAACAGCAGCACCGCCTCGTGAAAGCGCGCCGTGCCGAAGGCGGGGCGGACCCCGGGCAGGCGCGACAGCGCACTCACGAGCTCCGCGGTGCGCGCCATGCAGGTCCGCGCGACCCGCTCCAGCCCCGCGGCGCCCATCATGGCGCAATAGATGGTGCCGGCGATCATCAGCAGTCCCTGATTGGTGCAGATGTTCGAGGTGGCCTTGCCGCGGCGAATGTGCTGCTCGCGCGCCTGCAGCGTCAGGGCGAAACCCGGCCGGCCGTCGAGGTCGACGGTACGCCCGACGATGCGCCCCGGCATCTGCCGCACGTAATCCATGCGCGTGGCCATGAAGCCGAAATACGGACCGCCGGAGGACAGCGGGCAACCGAGCGGCTGCCCGTCACCGACCACGATGTCCGCGCCACGCTGCCCCCAGCTGCCCGGAGGCTTGAGCACAGCCAGCGACGTCGGGTTGACGACGGCGATCACCAGCGCACCACGCGCGTGCGCCCAGTCAGTCAGCGCGTCGACATCCTCGAGGACGCCAAAGAAATTCGGTTGCTGGATCACCAGCGCGGTGACGTCCTGGCCCTCGCTGGACGCAAGCGCCTCGGAGGCCGTCTGCCCGCTGGAGCGCACATAGGCCAGTTCCTCCAACTTGAGGCCCTGGCCGCCGGTGGCGGCCCGCGTCACCGCCCGGTAGTGCGGATGCACGGTGCGCGGCATCAGCACCCGTGCCGCGCTCGAGCGCCGATTGGCGCGCACCGCCATCAGGCAGGCCTCAGCCACCGCGGTGGCGCCGTCGTACAGCGAGGCATTGGCCACCTGCAGCCCGGTCAGCGCGGTGATCATCGACTGGTATTCGTAGATCGTCTGCAGCGTGCCCTGGCTGGCCTCGGCCTGATAGGGCGTGTAGGCGCTGTAGAACTCACCGCGCGCGACGATCGCCCACACGGCCGCGGGAATATGATGTTCGTAGGCCCCGGCGCCGATGAAATTCAGCGGCTGTCCGTCCTGGCGCGCGCGCGCGTACATCAGCTGCATCACCTGCTGCTCATTCAGGCCCTCGGGCACGCCGGCGAGCGAACGGACGCGCAGCTCGGCGGGGATTTCCTCGAACAGCGACTCGATGTCCGGCGCGCCGATCGCGGCCAGCATCTCCGTGACGTCCTGCTCGGTGTGTGGAATGAAGGGCATGATGCTCGCTGCTTAAGCCTCAGCCAGCCTCGGCGACGGCGGCATAAGCTTCCGGGCCCAGCAGTTCAGCCGCAGCGAGCGGCCCGCTGAGTTTCAGGCGCATGATCCAGCCGGCGCCATAGGGATCCTGGTTGATCAGCTCCGGCGCTTTCGCCAGCCCCTCGTTGACTGCGATCACAGTGCCGGCGACCGGGGAATAGACGTCGGATGCTGCCTTGACCGACTCGACGACCGCGCACGCATCCCCCGGCTGCAGTGCCCGGCCGACCTCCGGTACCTCGACGAACACCAGATCTCCCAGGGCCTGCTGCGCGTGATCGCTGATGCCCACTTCCACCGTGCCATCGGCCTGCGCGCGGACCCATTCGTGGCTGCGCGCGTACTTCAGATCCGCCGGAATATTGCTCATCGCCTGCAGACTCCCCTGTGAACCGCGTGTATCAATCGCAAACTAGAACTCCACCAGCGAGCGCCCGTGGCGCACGAAGGGCGGCTTGACGACGCGGGCCGTGAACGGCTTGCCGCGCACTTCCACCTGCACCTCGCCGCCCGGGCCGGCAGCGGCCGCGGGCACGCGCGCCAGCGCGATCGATCGCGCCAGGGTGGGCGAAAAGGTGCCGCTGGTGACCTGGCCTTCACCCGCCGGGCTCAGCACTCGCTGATGCGAGCGCATCACGGCGCGATCGGCGAGCAGCAGACCCACGAGCTTGCGTCCGCCCGGCACGGCGCGTGCGCGTTCGAGCGCCGCACGGCCGACGAACTGCCGGTCACCGGGCTCGAAGGCCACGGTCCAGCCCAGGCCCGATTCCAGCGGATGAGTGCTCTCATCCATGTCGCTCCCATACAGATTCATCCCGGCCTCGAGCCGCAGCGTGTCGCGCGCGCCCAGGCCGCAGGACCGCACGCCCTGCTCGTTGAGCCGCTGCCACAATTCCACGGCGCTCGCTGCCGGCACCATCACCTCGAATCCATCCTCGCCCGTATAGCCGGTGCGCGCCACGAACCAGGCGCCGAGCTGCGCGCCGACGAAGCTGTCCAGGGCCATCGCGGCCCGCGCCTCCTGCGGGGCCAGGAGGGCAGCCAGCGCGGCGCGCGCCTCCGGGCCCTGCACCGCCAGCATCGCCAGCTCGCGCCGCTCGCGCACCTCGACCCCGAAGGGCAGCGCCCGCCCGCGGATCCAGGCCAGGTCCTTGTCGCGCGTTCCGGCATTGACTACGAGGCGAAACCACTGTTCATCGAGGAAATAGGTGATCAGGTCATCGATGATCCCGGCGTCTTCCCGGAGCATGCAGCCGTACAGGGCCTTGCCCGGCTGCGCCAGCCGCAGTACGTCGTTCGCCAGCAGCTCGCGCAGGAAAGCGCGCACGCCGGCGCCGTGCAGGTCGATGACGCACATGTGGGAGACGTCAAACACGCCGGCCGCGCGGCGTACTGCATGATGCTCCTCGATCTGCGATCCGTAGGCGACGGGCATGTCCCAGCCGCCAAAATCGACCAGGCGCGCGCCGAGCGCGACGTGCAAGTCGTACAGGGGTGTACGCAATGCCAAAATTATCTCCACCGCGTCCAAGCCCCTGCGGTGGGCGACCGTGCCACCGGGCCTGGCCGCTCTCCTGGAAACCGTCCGTAGGGGCCTGAATCATACCAGTTGCCCCGCCCGCGCCTCTACAATAGAGCCCATGGACACCCCTCCCTTGCGCCGTGCGCGACGCTTGACCCTGGGCGTCAATGTCGGTGGTCTCGCGCTGGGCGCTGGCGCCCCCATCGCGGTCCAGTCGATGACCAATACGGACACCGCCGACGTCGCGGCCACTGTGCGCCAGGTGCGGGAGCTGGCTGAGGCCGGCTCCGAGCTGGTGCGTATCACGGTCAACACCGACGCCGCCGCCGCGGCGGTCGCTCCCATCCGCGACCAACTGCGCTCGCAGGGTTGCACCGTGCCGTTGATCGGCGATTTTCACTATAACGGTCACCGGCTGCTCAAGGCCCATCCCGCCTGCGCCGAGGCGCTGGCGAAATACCGCATCAACCCGGGCAACGTCGGGCGCGGCAGCAAGCGCGATCCGCAGTTTGCCGAGCTGATCGAGTTCGCCTGCCGCCACGGGAAGCCCGTGCGGATCGGCGTGAATTGGGGAAGTCTGGACCAGGAGCTGCTGGCGCGGCTGATGGACGCCAACAGTGCACTGCCCGAGCCGCTGTCCGCCCAGCAGGTGTTGCGCGAGGCACTGGTACGCTCCTGCCTCGAGAGCGCCGCGCGCGCGCAGGAGCTGGGACTCGGCGCTGATCGGATCATCCTGTCCGCGAAGGTTTCGGCGGTCCAGGACCTGATCGCGGTCTACAGTGAACTCGCCGCGCGCACCCGCCACCCGCTGCACCTGGGGCTCACCGAGGCGGGGATGGGCAGCAAGGGCATCGTCGCTTCCAGCGCGGCGCTGGCGATCCTGCTGCAGGCGGGCATTGGCGATACGATCAGGATCTCCCTCACCCCGGAACCCAACGGCGATCGCCGGCGCGAAGTCATCGTGGCGCAGGAGCTGCTGCAGACGCTCGGGCTGCGCAGCTTCGCCCCGCTCGTGACCGCCTGCCCCGGCTGCGGGCGCACCACCAGCACCTACTTCCAGACTCTGGCGCAGAGCATCCAGGAGCACCTGCGCCGCCGCATGCCCGAATGGCGCCGTACGCACGTCGGCGTCGAGAATCTCGCGGTAGCGGTCATGGGTTGTGTCGTCAACGGCCCCGGCGAGAGCAAGCAGGCCCACATCGGCATCAGCCTGCCCGGGACGGGGGAACGGGCGGTGGCGCCGGTGTACGAGGATGGGGCCAAGACGGTGACGCTCAAGGGCGAGCACATCGCCGAGGAATTCCAGCAGCTCGTCGAACAATACGTGGCGCGCAGTTTTCCTCCGCGCGCCGGCACGAATGGAGAGCCCTCATGAGCAACCTGAGCGAAAAGCACTGCGTGCCCTGCGAAGGCGGCATCGCGCCCCTGACGCGCGCGGAGGCTGAGGCGCTGCGCAAGCGCATTTCTGCCGCCTGGCAGCTCGATGCTGAAGGCAGGAATCTGCGGCGCGAGTACGGCTTCGTCGATTTCTACCGCACCATGAGTTTCGTGAACGCACTGGCCCACGTCGCCAACGTCGAGGACCACCATCCGGATCTGGAGGTCGGCTACAACTACTGCCGCGTGCGCTACACCACGCACGCCATCGGCGGCCTGTCGGAGAATGATTTCATCTGCGCGGCCCGGATCGACGCGATCGCTGCAAGGTAGCCGCCCCCTGGGGTCGCAGTGGCGGCCGCAGCGCCGCTGGGCGCTACCGCCCGCTCCGGGCGGCACCGCTCAGAACCAGCTGTAATTGAAGCTGATGCTGACCCGCTCGCCCCGGCTAGCGTTGGGCGGCACCTCGTGCCGGAGCCAGCTTTCGAACAGCACCAGCTGGCCGGCGACGGCGGGCAGGCTGACCCAGGCGCGATTGGGTATCCGGGCGTGCGCCGCGCGCGGCGGCGCGGCCATGAAGCGCTCGAGCCGTGGATCCTCGAATTTCAGCCCGGCGCTGCCTGGCGGCGTGCGCACATAATAGGTGCCGCTGATCGTCGCCAGCGGGTGCAGGTGCAGGCTGTGCAGGACGCGGCGCTGCATGATGTTCACCCAGCAGTCGGTCATGGCCAGCTCGCGGCCGCGCAGGTCCAGCTGCAGCGAGCGCGCGAAACGGCTGACGTGGCGGGCCAGATGAGCCTCGAGCCGTGCGAAGCTGGGCGAGATCCGCTGCAGCTGGCAGAGCGAATTGTACGAGGTGTAGCCGCCGGGGTAGTTTTGCCGCGACCAGGCACGACCGGCGCGATCATCGCGGCGCAGCTGCAGGCTCTCGCGCAGCAGCTGCCGATTCAGGCCCGCGGCGCGCGCGGACCCGAGCGTCGCCGTGTAGATCTGCGTTGCGAACAAAGAGCGTATCGGCATGCCCTAGCCTAACGAGTCCGGGCCCCCAGCGGGAGCGGCGATCGGCCCGGCGCGAGTCCGCCCGATGCAGTAGATTATCGCAACTCCCGCAGGGCTCGCCCCGAGGTGCGCATGACTGAAGCCCGACGCTCCTTTGCCAGCGACACGATCACGCCCATGGCTCCGGAAGTGCTGGAGGCACTGGCCAGGGTCAATCGCGGTACGGCGCATTCCTACGGTGAAGACGCCGAGACGGCTCGCCTCACCACACTGGCCTGTGAGCTGTTCGAGACCGCGGTGGCCATTTTCCCCGTCACGACCGGCACCGCGGCCAATGCCCTGGCGCTGACGGCCATCGCCCCGCCTTTCGGCGCGGTCTACTGCCACCGGCTGGCACACATCAACACCGACGAGTGCGGGGCGCCGGAGTTCTATACCGGTGGCGCCAAGCTCTTGCCCCTCGACTCCGCCGACGGCAAGATCCGCCCCGCGCAGCTCGCCGCGCCGGTCGCGCACGCGCTGGAGATGGGCGTGCATCACGTGAAGCCGGCCGCGATCAGCCTGTCCCAGGCCACCGAATGGGGCACCGTCTATACACTCGCCGAAATCACGGCTCTCGCCGCCGAGGCGCACGCGCACGGCCTCGCCGTGCACATGGATGGCGCGCGCTTCGCCAACGCCCTGGTGCACCTGCACTGCAGCCCGGCAGCGGCGACGTGGAAATGCGGCATCGACGTGCTGTCCCTGGGCGCGACCAAGAATGGCGCCCTCGCTGCCGAAGCGGTGATCTTTTTCAAGCCGGGACTGGCCCGCGATTTCGAACGGAACCGCAAGCGCGGCGGACACCTGTGGGCGAAGACCCGCTTCCTGAGCGCACAGCTGAACGCCTGCCTGGACAACGGCCTGTGGCTGCGCCACGCCCGCACCGCCAATGCGCTCGCCACCCGGCTCGCGCAGGGCCTGCAGAGCTGCGGCATCATGCTGATCCAGCCGGTCGACGCCAATGAGGTATTCGCCGCGTTTCCCGCGACGCTGATCGCGGCGCTGCGCGCACAGGAATTCGAGTTCTATGAATGGCCGGCGCCCCCGGGGTTGAACTCGCCGGTCGTGCGCCTGGTCACCGCCTTTGACATGCGCGAAACGGACGTCGATGCGCTGCTCGCCGCGGTCAGGCAGGCATCGTGACCGCAGTCTGCGTTTCCGCGTCGTCAGTGCCCGTCCCCTTGAGATTCAGGGTCAGCGTGGCAGCGGCCAGCATCAGGGCGAGCGCGATGAGGAACAGCAGTACCGCGGCGCGCCCCACCCGCGCGCTGTAGCCCGCGCGCTCGGCCCTCGCGAGGCCACCGCCGATGATCTCCGCGCAGACCGACAGGAACCCGGCGGCCACCGCGGCAGCGAACAGCAGCATGGCGCCATCGGTGATCGGCGCGTCGATGTAGCCAAACCAGGCGAAGCCGGCGCCGAGCATGGCCAGGGTTAATCCGGCGAGGCCGCTACGGCCCGCAGCGCTGCGCTCCGGTGGGACGGGCGGCGTGGCATTCGCTTCGTTCAATTCCTGATTCTCTGGCACGGCTTCAGTCATCCGCGACCCATCGTGCCATCAATCGCTGCAACACGGCCAGCAGGATGGGCCCGACGAAGATTCCGGCGATGCCAAAGGCCAGCAGGCCGCCGAGCACGCCGCCCAGCACCAGTATGAACGGCAGCTTGGCGCCGCGCTGGATGAGCCAGGGCCGCAGCAGATTATCGCCGACGGACAGCAGCGCCGCCCACACCGACAGCACGACCCCCGCGCCCACCTGCTGGTGAAACATGAGCCAGAGCGCGGCGGGCACCAGGACGGGCAGCGGTCCGATCTGCATCACGCCCAGCACGAACATGAGCGACGTCAGCACGCCTGCCGCCGGGATGCCGGCCATCCACAAGCCGCAGCCGCCCAGGATCGATTCCAGCAACGCGGTGAGCACCACGCCGGCGGCGATCGCGCGCATCGTCTGGCCCGCGAGCACCGTACCTTCCTCGGCGCGCGTGCCGCCGACGCGCCGCGCCAGTTGTCGCACCTGGACGGCGAGCGACTCGCCGTGCAGGTAGAACACCGCGACCAGCACCAGCGTCAGCAGAAACTCCAGGGTGATGCTGCCGATCGTGCCCACGTGCTCGCTCAGCCACACCGCCGCCCTGCCGATGTAGGGCCTGAAGTACGCCGCCCAGTGATCCGGTCCCTGCGCCACGGCCTGCTGCCACTGCGCGGCGAGTTGGTTGCCGTAGGGCAGGCGCGCCAGCCAGGCCGGCGGCCCGGGCCAGGGGCCCGCCAGCAGCCGGTTGCCCAGATCGCGCAGTTCCGGCAGGCGTGCGATCAGGGTGCCGAGCAGCAGCACCACCGGCCCGATCACCGCGAGCAGCAGGCCCGAGCTCATCGCAATGATCGCCAGGCTCCGTCTGCCGCCGAACAGTTTCTGCAGGCGCAGCATGATCGGCCAGGTGGCGACCACGATGATCGTGGCCCAGAGGATCGCCGGCAGGAAGGGTCGCAACACCGCGAGCGCACCGGCCACCAGCGCCAGCACGCAGGCCAGCAGGATGGCGTTGCTGATCGGACCGGAGCGGTATTTGCGCATGAACATCATCCGTCCCAGAGGCTCGGCGTGAGCCGCACTATATGACAGGCCGCTTCACCACGCCCGCTGGACGCGCGGCCTGGGAGCCGGCGGCGCGCCTGTGAAAGTAGATTCGGCCCGCGGCCCAGCGCATGGGCGCACTCGCCAGCGCCAGATCGAAGATCCAGTCGCGCTGCAGATGATCAAAGGTAAACCGCAGCAGCCGCTTGAGGCGAAAGCGCGGGTAGCTGCGCACGAAGCGCTGCTGCGGATCGGCAGCGCGTCCGTTCAGGAACTCCGCCACCGCCTGTCCGGCGGCCAGGCCGTGCACCAGGGCCGTGTGAATGCCGCCGGCGGTGACGGGCGAAACCAGTCCTGCCGCATCGCCCACCAGCAGCGCGCGCGCCATCGCCACCGGATGCACCAGGCCACCACAGGGAATGAGTCCGGCGCGTATCGAGTCCGGTCGCAGCGCGCGAAAATCGGCGACGCCCGCCACCTTGACCAGCAGCTTCGCCATCGCTGCTTTCACCTCGGCACCTGCCGAACCGCGCATGCGGCGGGCCAGGCCCACCTGCACGCCGTGCACACCCTGCACCATCCAACCGATGTATCCCGGCGCAAGCTGCTGGTCGATGAAACAGTGCAGGAACCCTGGTTCGGCCAGGACTGCACCCTGGTATTCATGTTCGAGGCCGACCAGATAGTGCCGGTTTCGGCCGAGGCCCAGGACACGTGCCACGTTCGAGCGCGGTCCGTCGGCACCGACGAGGAAACGCGTGCGCCCGAGTGCCGCGCCCAGCTCGAAGCCACCGGGCACCGCGCGGGCTGCGCGAAAACCTGCGCCGCAGCGCAATTCGGCACCCGCCTGCACCGCGCGGTCGGCCAGCCAGCGCATCAGGCCGGGTGTGTCGGTCGTCAGAAAGTAGTAGCCCGGCGCCTCCAGATCGACGTGGCGCAGATTGGGCGCGTACAGCCTGACGCGTTCCACGCGACGCACCAGCCCGGCAGGTACGCCCTCGAGCAAGGGCACTTTGTCGATGACATCCTTGACGAGTATGCCGGTCGTGTGCAGTTTCTCGCCGGGGTCGGATTTCCTGTCGGCGATCAGGACCCGCAGTCCCTGCTGCGCCAGTACCGAGGCGCAGGCCAGGCCGGCGAAGCTCGCGCCAACGATGGTGCAATCGGAGCTGTATTGCGCATTCACCGGGCGCACCCCGCAGTCCCTCAGCGGGCGCTGAGCGGGTTACAGGATACTTTGAATGACGCGGGTCCGGCGGAGCCCGGTGGATCAGGGGGTCCAGGCCGCCAGCGTGCTGCTCGTCAGGGGCCCGGACGACATCGGCCAGGCGCGGTTGAACATGGCGGTCGGCGCCAGCCGGTGGCTACCCAGATCCCAGGTGACCCTGTTCCCGAACTGCACGCGCGCCGGAGCGCCCCGCGTCAGCTGCAGCTCCACCAGCGCACGATGGCGCAGGGGCGCACAGCATTGCATCGTCGGATCGGCAGATAGGGAAGTGGCGCGCTCGTAGCGAATGCCATAGGTGTTGGCGCTGCTGCGATGGGCACCAATGGGCCGGCTCACAAACAGCATGAATTGATTGCCGCCGTATTGGGGCACGAAGCCGGCCATATCCGCAGCTGATACAGGGGCGGCGTCCGCCAACGCGGCGGTGCCCAGGAGGGCAAGCGCAATCGCCCTGTCTGTGTAGAGCCTACCCAAAGGCTGACTCCTGTGCGGCCAGTCGCCACTCTATTTAGGGCTATTTTCCGCGCGGAGTACAGTCCGGATAAGGCCGTATTTTGCGAGGTATTCAGCAGAAACGGCCGCGCGGTGGCCCCTTATGCCAAGGCCGCACTGCCGGCGCGAATTATGTCCAGTCGGAGGCGCTCGGGGCCCCGCTTCGAACGGTGCGCAGGGGATCTAGTAGTTGGCCGCCGCCCGCACGGCACTGGCGGGCGATCTGCAGGCGCCCCACGGTGTAGGCGTCGTAATACCCGGGATTCAGGGCGATCGAAGCCACCTGGGCCGCGGCGGCCTCGTGACTGAAACTGGTCTGCTGGGCGAAAAAATCCACTGCCTGCTCGTAGCTCCACTCGCCGCTGGCCAGTTTAGGATCGACGATCGCACGCGCACCGCGCACCCGCTCCCAGCGGGCAGTGAACAGGCGCCCGTCCAGGTGATCGCCGTACAGACCGAGCCGCACGAACATCTCCTCGCCATAAAAAGCCCAGCCCTCTTCGAACACGCCGCTGCTCTGGACGCGGCGGATGAAATCCGGATGCCGCTTGGCGATCGACAGCTGCAGGAAGTGACCCGGCATCGCTTCGTGCGCCGCGGTCGAGAGGATCCGGTCGCGATCAAAGTCCTGGTTCATGTCCAGGCGCGCGGCGGCCTCCTGGAGCGACGTTGGCGGCGTGATGTAGTAGTAACCGGTCGTGGACGTGGAGAACAGTCGCGGCGGGTTCATGTTGGCGCCCGGCAGGAGCGGCTGCAGAAACGGCGGCGTTTCCACGATCTGCATCTGCCCCAGCCAGGCAGGCACCGTAATGACGTCGTGCGCGGCCATGAACCGGGTCAGATCAGCGATGCGCTCACGATAGTAGTCAATCAGGGCCAACCCGCCCGGCGCCAGGCCTCCGCCGCTGTCGGGTCCGAAGGCCACTCCCCGGTGCTGCGCCTCGGCCGCGAGCCAGAACTCTTCGGCCCAGCCGTGCGCGAGTTCGTCGCGCGCCATGATCTCGATATCGGTGGCATTGAAGGGCAGCAGCTGCTCGTCCCGCAGCAGCCGGTCGTAGGCCTCGCGCCCGATCGCATAATTCTCCGGCCAGGAGGCCAGGTGCGCCTTGATGTAGGCCTTGGTCGCGGCCATCGCCGCCAGGGCCGCATCGCGCGCCTTCACGAAGCGGGCGAAGTCGCGCGAGTGCGCACCGAGCTGTGTCCTGGCCGTGTCCGTGAGCGAGCCATTCATGAATGCCCCGACGCCGTCGAGCTGCCGCACATCAATCGCGCCGTACAGATGACCCGGCATGGTCACCAGGACCTGCGCCGCAGCAATGTAATCCGGCGCCTGGGCGAGACGCCTCGTGATATCCGCCCA
>WNFI01143812.1_pt1 | contig 51875 bp, 42 predicted proteins | sample 5400471 | NCBI WGS metagenome assembly WNFI01 (sample SAMN13153348, study PRJNA577476) | soil metagenome | isolation source: 100 cm saprolite on Douglas fir-dominated hillslope | place: USA:California | collected 2013-09-17
GCAACGTCTGCCTTGATCGCAAGGCCGTTGATGCCGGCCATTTTGATGAGCGGGATGTTCCAGAGAAAGTTCTCCATGAACCAGACGGGTCGAAGGTGAACCACGTTGAGGTTCGTGATCCCATCGAGCAGCTGTTCGAAGCGATAGCAGCCGATGATCCCACCGATCCTCGTGGCCAACTCAGCTCCCCAGCTGCTGAGGAGCACCACGTGCCTGACGCTCGAGTCACGAATCGCCTCGACGAGGCCCTCGATGACTTTGTACTGAACCTCGTTGACGTCTTTCGCCGAAATGTCCACCGGCGTCAGCACGAACGCCGCGTTCGCTCCCTTGAAGGCGCTCGCGAGGAACGCGCGATCGTCGTAGGACCCTGGTCGCACATCCGCACCCAGTCCGGCGAGGGGCGTGAGCTTGTCGATCGTCCGGCCGACAGCGCGCACCGAGTGCCCGACGGCGAGAAGGCGCTCGACCACCAGATGGCCCACGCGCCCCGTCGCGCCAGTGACGACGATCACCTTCCGTTGGCTCATGCGCTTGCCCTCCAATGGTCCTTGAGGATCATTCTCTGGTTCCTTTCCGTGCCGATCGTTACAGCGATGATGCAGACACCGCGACGGCGGGAAAGTGGGCGGCCCACTAGCGGCGACTTCACCAGGTGCTGCGGAAGAGCTCGAGGATCTGCTGCGGCGAGGCCGGCCTCGGGTTCGACAAGGTGCCGGAAGAAGGTGCCCCGACGGTGAGGGTGTTACCAGCCGACCTGATCTCAAGGGCGCGAGCCGGGGACGGCGACGCGTTCCGAGCGTTGACCGAGCCGCACCGCCGGGAGCTGCAGGTGCACTGCTACCGGATGCTCGGATCCTTCCAGGATGCCGAGGACGCCCTCCAAGAAACGCTGCTGGCCGCCTGGCAAGGCCTCGGAGGGTTCCAGGGGCGCGCCTCGATCCGCACCTGGCTCTACCGGATCGCCACCAACCGGTGCCTCAACGCGCGTCGCTCGGCCAGCCGGCGACCCGCCATGGAGTGGAACATCCCCGGGGTTGAACCGCCCGCGCCGACCAGGCTCGGCGAGGTCGTATGGCTCGAGCCATATCCCGACGCCCTCCTCGAGGGTGCGATCGGCGTCCAGCTCGGCCCGGAGGCCCGTTACGAGCAGACCGAATCCATCTCCCTGGCCTTCGTGACCGCCCTTCAGGTCCTGCCGCCTCGCCAGCTCGCCGTCCTCATCTTGCGCGACGTCCTCGGATTCCACGCGAAGGAGGTGGCCGACATGCTGGACTCGACCGTCGAATCGGTCAACAGCGCCCTCAAACGGGCGCGCGCCAGCCTGCAGCACCGCTGGCCACCGGCCGCCGACCGCGAACGGCCTCCCGCCAGCGACTCACCCTCCGAAGATGCGATCGTGGCGAAGTTCGCACGCGCGTGGGAGTCCGCCGATCTCGACGCGCTGGTGGCCCTTCTGACGGACGACGTCTTCATCTCGATGCCACCCATGCCCTTCGAATACGAGGGCCGGGACGGCGTTGCCCGCTTCTGCGCCAGTATCTTCCGCTCGGGCAGGAGCTTCGATCTCGTGCGGACACGAGCCAACGGCCAGCCGGCGTTCGGCGCCTACCTGCGCACCCCCAACGGCATCAGCCACGGGATGGGCCTTTACGTCCTCACCCTCACCGGCGACCGGATCTGCGCCATGACACGCTTCGAAAACAGCGTCCTCGCATCGTTCGGGCTACCGCGATCGCTCCCGAGCCGGTAGCCAGCTTCCGAGCGGTGAATGTGCGCGGCAGCGAAGGGCGTTGGGCATTCGAGCGCGGATCCTTGGCCCTGCCGACTCGCGCGCGTTGTCAGAAAATGGCCGAGCGCGCCAAGCGCTTTGTCCGCATCGTGCAGGACGTCCCAGCCGATGCCTTCGCGTCCGTCGTGGCGTTTGACCTTCAGGTGTCGAACCCAACCGATGAGCCTTCTCGATTCCGTCACCTGCGCATCGAATTCGCCACTCCAATCGGATTTCGCAAGACAACCTGTCCAGGAGTGCCAGCGACTTCATGTTTGATCGCGCCGCTGTCCAGGTAAACTCCAAGTACAGCGGAACAGAAATATTCGCTTCAAAATCGGACGCCGTCATGTGGTACGGAATAGGGAGCTGCGCAATGCTCGCGATGGAGCCTTTGAGCTCAACTTCCGCCTGAACGTCGTTCTCTTCGATTTCGACCCGTGTTGCCAGTATTGTCCCGTTCGCCTGAACGGTCCCTTTGACCTCCACGCGTCGCCCGGCGGCGATGCTCCCGCAGGTGCTGTCCTTGAACTGCGTCGAGGAACGTGAGAATGGCCAGCTGCGATGAGTCGGTCATTTTCACGTTCCGAAAGCGCTCTCGTGAATCGTGTTCCGCAGCGGTCGGCGTTCCGTCTCATTCGTCATGATGAGTTTGGCGCTTTATACTCGGGTTGATGGACGCGCTGTCAGACGAGCAGCTCATCACCCAGTACCGACTCGCGCCAGCCTCGGAGGGATCCCGGCGGCTGATCGACGAGCTGTTTCACCGCCATCTCGCGAGGGTCGTGGCGTGGTGTTACCGGTTCACGGGCGACCGTCAGCTGGCGCCGGATCTGGCGCAGGAAGTCTTCATCAAGGCCTACGCGAGCCTCGACGCCTTTCGACTCGATTCCAAGTTCACGACATGGCTCTATGTGATCACGCGCAACCGGTGTCGCGATGAGCAACGCTCACGCGCCGTACGCCCTCGCGAAGCACCAGAAGACGCCATGTTCGAAGCGGAGCTGTCGGACTCGAACGCCGCGCTGGCGACGCTCGATGCGTGCGACGCGCAGACGGTCGTCCGGACGCTCATGGAGGACGTACTGGACGAGGCGGAGAAACTGGTCATGACGCTGCACTACGGTCATGACATGCGGCTCGACGCGATCACGGCGACCCTGGGACTGACCAATCCGAGTGGCGCCAAAGCCTACGTCGTCAGCGCCAAACGAAAGTTGAAAGCCGCGGTGAAACGATGGCACGTGAGATCTTGAAAGCGGCGCTCGGACCGGGTGCCGACTGCCTCTCGGTCGAACAGCTCGGGCGCCACATGGACCATGCGCTCGGCGCAGACGAAGAGGCGGCGGCCGCCAGGCACGTCGGCGGGTGCCTGCATTGTCAAGCGGAACTCGCGCTCCTGTCTTCGTTCGCCTCACTCACGCTTCGCGCAGACGAAGCGGAGATCGTACGCGACGGCGTCGCGAGCCTCGAGCGTCGCATGTCGGAGATCGTCGGCTCAGTTCCCATCGAGGAACCGCTGTGGCGTCGATGGATGCCTCTCGGTGGGTTCCGCGGCGCCGCCGCCGTGGCAAGCGTTTTGCTGGTTGTCGGCGCTGCCGTCGGCGGTTTCTACCTTCTGACCCCGAAGGCGCCCCATCTTCCGACAACCGTGAGCACGGGCAACGAGGTGGCGCGTTCGCTGTCGGTCAACGTGCGCGGACCGGTGGGCGATCAGGGGCAAGCGCCCCATCGGCTGGAATGGCTCGCCGTCGCTGGTGCCGCACAGTACCGCGTCCGGCTGATGGAAGTGGATCGCCGCGAAGTCTGGTCGACGTCGACGGCCACCACCGCAGTCGATCTACCGGCGGATGGCAGGGCGGTCATCGTGCCGCTGAAGACGTTGCTCTGGGATGTGACGGCGTACGACGCGTCTGGCAAGCCGATTGCTGAGTCGGGGCCGCAGTCATTCAGGCTGATTTCGCGCTGATAACATGAGAGGCGAACGAATGAATCTAAAATCGATTTTAGGCAGTGTCGTCCTGTTCACGCTTGGCGTCAGCGCGTCCGCAGCCGCTCAGGCCGCCACCGTGGAGGTGCGCATCCCGAACGAGGCGGCGCCGCCCGGCGGCATGGTCCAGATGAAAGTCATGACCACCGAGGCGACGCCGATCTCTGGCGGCAGTCCGCTATTCGCCTACGACGCGTCGATGTTCGCCGACGTGGCGGGCATCGGGATCTTCGACCCGACGGGCGAAGCCGCCGGCGCCGCCGTCATCAGCGGGACCTCGGTGAACATTTCGTACATCAAGACCACGATCGGTCCTGGAGGCTACCCCATTCTCACGGTCGCGCTACCGATCAAAAACGATGTGCCTGCAGGCAGCCAGACGTTCTTTGCCCTCGATCCGTCATCAACCTGGATCTTGGGGGACACGACCGGGACCGGGTCCGGCGCGCCTGCGCGAGTCACGGTCGGCGGCAGCATCTCGATCACCGACGTCGTTCCCGGCGAAGGGTTCCTGGCTGCCGGAGCCACCGTCTCGATCCTGGGCGTTGGCTTCACCACTGGGACGCAGCTGCAGGTCCGAGACACGCAGATTACCGGCGTACGCGTCGTGAGCTCCACAGAGATTCAGTTTAGGCTCGCCGAAGCAGCGGAGTTGGGGGGAAAGAGGATTCAGGTGACGAATCGTGACAACTCGAGCGCATCTTACTACTCGTACACCCGGGGCATCACGGCTGCAATCAGCGCCCGAGCGCTTCTCTCGGCGACGCGACCGCTTTTTTCGCGCGGCGCACGGTCGGGGGCGACCTTCGGTCCGCTGCCGGAGATGAGCGGCAACCAGTATGCCGCTCTGGCACTTCAGAACCCGACCCTTACAAGCGCCGACGTCACTGTAGCGTTGTACGCGGCCGATGACACGTTGATCTCTTCGGCGCCGCTGTCGCTCGGTGGCGCGAATCGCCTCGCCCTCGAAGTGTCGGAACTCCTCGATGGCGTGGCTCCGCCGCCGGGCGCGTACGTAAGGGTCACCGCATCGCTACCCATCCAGGCCTTCTGGATGCTGTGTGACGAGGGCACCTGGACCGTGACATCGGCATTCGCGCTCGAGGTCGTGCGGCCCTAGCGGCGTCGGGCAATCAGGCGATACGTCACCGTGGCCACCGCCAGCACTGTCGCCATCAGTACCCCAAGGAAAACGCTCCAGGGCACGACCCGCGGCAGCCGCTCGCGCCCATTGCCGTTCAGCACGTATCCCGCCCAGTAGCGAGGGTGCGACCAGTCGAGCCGCGAATGGAGAAACTGCAGCTTGGCCCATCGGAGCGCGACGGCTTCCGATTGTCCCTGCGCCAGCGCGAAGTAAAACTGCTTCATGAACTCTGCGCTCGCGCGATCGACGACGTCCCACATGGTGGTCACGCTCGACGCGGCGCCGGCCGCGAGGAGCGCGCGGCTGAACCCCTCCACGCCTTCTCCGCGAATCACTTTGCCTCGTTCGGTGTCGCACGCGGACATCGTGGCCAGCTGCACGCCGGTGAGGTCGAGGTCGTAGATCTCTCGCAGGAACAAATAGTCGGCAGGAGCCCCGGGCGCTGGCGGCGCGAGCAGGACGCGGGACCTCTCGGGGTCGCGTGTGTCGGCGATCGCGTGCGTGCTGAAGTGGAGCAGCGGGACACCTCGCAATCCTTGGCCAAGAAACCGTTTCTGGGCGGCAGCGCCCAGATGCAATTCCGCCGCACCCGGCAGCGATGCGGCGATGGCGCGGATTTCTTCGGTCGCGTACGACAATTGCGCCAGGTCCGCGCCGCCAGCCAGCCGATCACGCTCGGGGGGGGATCGCCGAACGCGACGAGCTCGCGCTGCCACGGCCATTTCCACCGGCGCGTCTGGGGCAGGCCATGGCTGACCAGAAAGGTGGACGAGGGCAGATAGCTGACCGCAAACTGCTCGATCACCAAATCGTTGGTGCCCGGAATGGTCAGCGCCTCGAACGGCACGAAGTGCAAAAGCCCGTCAGGAATGACGATCAGTCGCGTCACCGCGCGAAGATCCGGCAACCCGGAGAGCAGAGTCCGCCCCGCCGTGATCGAGGCCGCTCGCCAGCTGTCACCCGGCTGCGATACCCGATCACTCAACGCCTGAATCGCTTGACTCTCGTCGGCGCTGCGGGCCTGTTTGACAATGCCCGCGGTCGTGGAAGCAGCCCAGACCAGCGCCGAGCCGGCCGCGCTGGTCCAGTACTCGAGCAGTAGCTCGCCCTGGGCCATCGTGCGCTGGATCTCCCGCAGACTGTGCGGCTCAGGCTCGGACCGCATCCGATCCTGCCAGGTCCGCGCTCGACTGCGCTCCAAGAGCGGAAAGACCTCATCTGGTGCGGCCGAGTCCTCGGACAACCTGAGCGCGATGAGCGCATCGTAGACATCGCGCCTGTCCGCAAGGAATTCGGATCTGAGCGCGAAGGTTCGCAGATCCGTTCGGATCGTTTCGATGATGCCAATCGCCTGCTCGAACGTATGACGAGCCTCGTCCGCGTGACCATCAGCTTCGAGCGCGCGACCCACGCTGTACAGTGCCTTCCACTGCTCTTCGCTCAACCCGGCCGACGTTGCGCCGTCGAGCGCCGCCCGCAAGTCAGTGTGGGCCTCGGCGAGACGGCCCATCCGCCGCAGCGTCTCCCCACGATACAACAGCGCTTGCACTTCTCCGCGACGATTCGACGACCGGCGCGCCAGCTGTAAGGCGGCGCTGAAGGCCTCCAACGCTCGACCGCTGTCCTCGAGGTCGAGCGCGAACACGATGCCGATGTTCCGCCACGCGCTGATTTCGCCGTCCGGATGCTGAGCGCGGGCAAAACGTGTCTGGGCCTGGCGGTAGGTCTCGATCGCCTTCAACGGATCACCGAGGCGGCGGAAAAGGGCGCCCTCATTGACCAGCAGCTGGGCCTCTTCGCTCGGCTGCATGCTTTCGCCAGTCCTGAGCTGGGCGTAGAGGGCGAGCGCGCGTTCGTCGGCTCCCAGCCGCTGGTGCAGCACCGCCAGGTTAGAGACCGTCATCTTCCGCAGGCGAGGCAGAGCACCGGCCGACGCCGTGTCGATCTGTGTGAGCGCGTCCTGATAGAGCCGGAGCGCGTCAGCGTACCGCCCTTGGATGGAGTGCACGTTGGCGATGTTGTTCAAGCGCAGGATCTCTCCGTCGCGGTCCCCCCCGGCGCGATCGAGCGCCAGCGCGCGCTGATAGCTGTCCAATGCCGGTGCGTAGCGCCCGAGATACAGGTTCGCAAGGCCCGCGGCGTTGAGCACCCGTGCCGCATCTACTCGTTGACCGAGCCGTTGATGAATGTCGAAGGCCTCCCGGGCCTCGAGAATGGCCTGCTCGTACTCCCCGAGCGCGATCGATGCGTCGGTGACCGCGTTGAGCGCTCGCCCGAGCGCATGTCGATCGCCGGAGATGCGCAGATCGGGCAACAACGCGCGCAGCGCCCGTTGTGCGTCGCGGTTTCGACCTTCGCGTTGGAGCCGCACGGCCTCATCGAGAGGCGTCCCCGCAACAGCAGACGCCGCGTGCGTCGACAGCACCACTGACAAAACGAAGACACGGAAGCTCATCGTCGCGACCATTTCATACGATCCTGGCCGAAACGCCCGGCCGAAGCAATCGGCGCCGCGTCGTCCCAAAAACCTGTTCCATGCGCTCGTGCCGCTCGTCACACCTTATGGCGAGCAGTTGACGCTCGTAGGACGAATCGGAGCCTTCGCTCGCCGTGGGGCAGGTATTCAAAGGAGAGGCCATGTCAGGTGGGATCCGTGCAGGTCATGTGAACCGTTCGCTTTCGTCCGTCGTCGTCGCGTTAGGTGTCGCGTCGTTGCTCACGCTCACGCCGGATCGAGCTTTCGCCGCGTCGTCTGCGGCCTGTGCCGGCGGGGGCTTTTCGCTCTTGGGACTCTCGGGCAATCAGAGGAGCATCGTGGCTGCGGACAATCTTGGGAACAGCTTTCTGGTGAAAGGCACGTACATCGAGTTCACCGTGGACTCACAAACGTTCGGCGTTCGAGACTGGACGTTGACGGGCGCGCCGAACCCCCTGGACATCACTGGTGGCACCCCGACCGTGGTCTACGCCAGCAAGATGCCCGACCATCGGGATCTCACGCTGACGAGCGATGTCTCCGTGGAGAGCTCCGGTCAGTCGCTCGTTATCGTGCGGACGGGCCCCGGACTCTCGATGAAGATCCAGGCGAAGGACTGCGCCAATGGTGGCGTCTTCCAGATGGAGCCGGTGCGGGGTGACGGGACCGCCACAGTCGTCACCCACGTTTTGGCGGACGGTGTTTTCTATTTCGACAACCCCAACGTCCGCGATCGGCTCGGGGACAACATTCCGTGCTCCGGCATTCTGCCCGACGGGACGCCGGTCGTGTGCCCAGGGGCCAACCCGGACGGGACTGTGACGGTGGCGGCGCGGGTCAACTTTGCCAACGATTTCTCGGACAAGTTTGTGGGCCGGGACAGTCCTCAAGTCGCCACCCGGATCGAGAGAGACTGCGCGAACGACATCCCGAACCCGTTCCATCCCGGATCAGTGAATCACTGTGGCGGTGTCACACAGTGGAGCGTGGCGAGTGGTGGTCGGTTGGGTCAAGTGATGGGAGAAGACGCGACCGAGATCGCGCCCGCGGCGAAGCGGTGCACCGCCAACTGCACCGCGCAGGATCAGGTCCAAGGCAAGGCCATCGTCGTGGGGTTCCCGTTCCCGGTCCCTGACGCCGTTCGCCTGCAGCCGCGGTTCTTCGCTGGTTTCGTCGCACCGTAGGAGAACGTGATGAAAATCCGCCCCGCCCTCACGCTGCTGTTCGTCCTTCTGCTGGTCGTGGCCGCCGCAGGCCGCGCCGCGGCCCAACCCCCAGCGCCGACGCCGCTGGCGCCAGCTGACGGCGCAAATGTCGCGCTGCCGTTCACGATCTCCTGGTCGGCCGTGTCCGATCCGAGCGGGATCGTCGCCTACAACTGGCAGGTGAGCGCGTTATCAGACTTCACGTCTGTCGCCGTGCAGAGCTCGACGAACGGTGCGACCGAGGACACGGTCGGCGGTCTTGCGACCGGCACGTATTTCTGGCGCATCCAGGCGGTGAGTGGCGCGTTCGTGCAGTCCAACTGGTCGCAGCCGAGTAGTTTCACCGTGACCGGTCCCGCCCCGGGCGCCGCGGGCACTCCGGAGCTCGCGCCGACCCAGGCGTATTCGACGTTCCACCCACGCGAGTCGATCACCTTCAACTGGTCCGCCGTTCCGGGCGCCGCTTCCTACCTGCTTCAGGCCTCGACGAATCCGAGCTTCGATGTCGTGACGCGAATCCAGTTCGACAACATCCCAAACCCGACGGTAAAGTTTGCGATCGCCAACCCGGAAGGCATCTACTTCGCTCGGGTCTTCGCGGTGGACGCCAACCGCATCCTCGGCCAGCCCTCGAACGTCATCGACTTTTCGGTGTTCTTCAACAATCCGATCGGGCCGCCGCCGTCTCTGGTCTCACCCACCGACGGTGCGGCGCTCACGTTGCCGGTGACGCTCGCATGGGCGCACGTTCCGAACCCGCAGCCGTTCGGGTATGAAGTGCAGATCGCGCAGGACGCAGGTTTCGGCACGATCGAGGAAGACGTTCCGCAACTCACCTTTCCGTCCCGCACCGTGCTGTCGCTCACGGCCGGAACGAAGTTCTGGCGCGTGCGCTCGTTCCAGGGCGACTCCTCGCCCACGACGGCAGCCGTGACCGCGTTTTCGGCGGTCAGAAGTTTCACCATCAGCTCGGCGCCGCCCACGCCGGTGTCGGTCGGCTTTACGACGAGTCCGCTGCCGCTGAACAGCGGCGACACCACGTGGGTTCAGGTGCAACTCACCGCCGGCGTGGGACTGGCCGGCGCCACGATCAACCTCTCGAGCTCGAACCCCGCCGCGGCACCCGTGCCTGCAACGGTCGCGATGCCGGCGAACACCGGGTGGCTGCAGTTCCAGATGCAGGCGGGACAGGTCACGTCGCCGACGCCGGTGACGATTACCGCGACCCTCAATGGCGGTTCTGCTTCCGGTCAGCTGACTGTGCAGCCGACGGCGCTGAAGTCGGTGTCGATCTCGCCAAGCTCGATCAGCGGCGGTGCACAGCCTACGGGCATCGTCATGTTGACCGGGCAGGCGCCACCCGGCGGAGCCTCGGTGACGCTGTCGAGCAATTCTCCCGCCGTCACGCCGCCCGCATCGGTGTTCGTCGCTCCGGGCAACTGGTCGGTCTCGTTTTCGATCCCGACGAGCAGCGTCTCCGCGAGCACGACAGCGACGGTGACTGCGAGCTGGAACGGCGTCAGCGTGCAGGCGCCGGTCACGTTGACACCGCAGCAACCGCCCGCGTCGTTGACGCTGGACCCAACCTCGGTGGTCGGGCAGAGCGGCAGATCGTTCGGGCTCGTCACCATCGCGTCACCTCTGCCGTTTGGGGGCCCCGCTGAGACCTTTGCCCTCTCGAGCAGCGACCCGGCAGTCGCGAGTGTGAACACCAGCGTCCAGATCCCGGCCGGGTCGGATAGAGGTGGGTTCAACGTCTTCACGTTCGCCGTTAGCGTGCAGACCGTCGTCACGATCTCGGTTTCCGGCGGCGGCGTGACCAAGTCGGCGACCTTGGTCGTGAATCCCAGCACTCCGCCACCGCCGGCGCTGTCGGCAATTGCGCTCAGCCCGACCTCGGTGGCCGGTGGCAACACCGCTCAAGGGACCGTCGCGCTGACGAGTGCTGCGCCCGCAGGAGGCGCGGTCGTCACCCTCAGCAGCAGCAATCCGTCGGCGGCGACCGTGCCCGGAAGCGTCACGGTCGCGGCCGGCACGACGAGCGCGACCTTCACCATCACGACGGGATCGGTGACCACCTCCACGACCGCGACCATCAGCGGCGCGTTGGGCGACACGACCCGCAGCGCCGTCCTGACGATCACGCCCCCAAGTCAGACCGCGACGCTGACGGTGACGGCAAGCGGTCGAGACGGAGAGGTGGTGTCGTCGAGCCCCGCCGGGATAAGCGTGGCCGTGGGAAGTACCGGGTCGGCGTCGTTCGCCGCTGGGTCCGCGATCACGCTGAGCGTCTCGAACAATCGGACCGCGTTCTGGTCGGGGGCCTGTTCGAGCGGCGGACGCGATACGGCGAGCTGTAGGTTCACGCTGACCGGCACGGCGTCGGTCAGCGCAAACGTCAAGTGATGCGTCGAGTCGGTCGCGACCTGTGCATTCGATGATCGGTGTTTGCGCGAGCTCATACTAACTCGTCTGTTGGCTCCTCTCGACGCCCAGGCCGAAAGCGCGACATCAGTGCCTGCGGCTTGTGCGGCATGGCCCGCGGTCGCGAGCCTGCGATGGACGCGGGTGAACACATCTGAGTTATTCTGCGCACCGGCTGGTGTGTCTGAAGCGGAATGCCGATGCGCGCCGACGATCCAGCCTAAAAGCTGACCGCCTGAAAAGCCGGGCTCGGGCCACCAAGCGGACCACGTTCACGCCCGCGGAGTTGTCGCAACACCTGCGCGCGCTCTTCTGTGGAAGGCGCTAGAACGAGACACGGGTCGACTGGAGTCATGCGGCCCGTGCGCAAGGGAAGCTCAGGTGACGGAGTGTGCGACGAAACAATCTGGCCGCACGCGCAGCGCTTCGATGTATAAGTGCGTATCGCGGGCTGTCCACAAACGGAAACTCCAGGTAAATAACTTGGATCATCCATCCTGGCGGAGGACTGTATGAAAGCGTCCGGCATTCGATTACTTCGCACGAAGGTCATGGCCGCGGCCGGAGTGCTTGTCATGTTACTGACGGCGCCTCCCCCAACCTATGCTGACCAAGACATCAGACAAGTAAGCTTGAGCGCCAAGGATCTGATCTATGATCCGCTCACCCAAACAATCTATGCGAGCGTGCCCAGTAGCGGTGGGCCCACCGGGAACAGCATCACGCCGATCGATCCCGTCACGGGAGATGTCGGATCATCAGTCTTTGTCGGAAGCGAGCCCGGCAAACTCGCGATTTCGGACGACGGGCAATTCATCTACGTGTCTCTCGACGGAGCGGCCGCAGTGCGCCGATTTGTCATCCCTACGCAGACCGCTGAGCTGCAGTTTTCGCTGGGAAGCGATCCCTTCTTCGGGCCCTACACCGTTGAGGACATGCAGGTGCTACCAGGGTTTCCCGAGTCCGTTGCCATCTCGCGGCAGAACCCGGGAGTCAGCCCGAAACATGCAGGAGTCGCCATCTATGAGACGGGGGTTCAGCGCACCGATACCACACCGCGCCACACGGGAAGCAACGTGATTCAGTTCTCGGCGGATGCATCCCGCCTGTATGGGTACAATAACGAGACCACAGAGTACGGGTTTCGGCGGATGAGGGTGGACGACTCGGGAGTCACCGTTGTGGATGCCACACCGAATCTCATCATGGGGTTTGGCGTTGACATCCGATTCGACGGCGGGCGGGTCTATGCAACGACGGGTCGGGTCATCGATCCCGAGGCTCTGACAATCGTTGGGACGTTTTCCGGTATCCCTTCCGGCTCGCTGGTTGCCCCGGATTCCACGGCGGGTCTCGTGTTCTTCCTCACAGGTAGCGCACCGACGGTCCAGCTAAAGGCGTTTGATCCTGTGACGTTCCTGCAGGTCGGGGTATTAGACATTCCCGATGTAGTGGGGACGTACTCCAGTCTCATCCGATGGGGTGCGGATGGTCTGGCATTCCGGACCAGCGGCAACCAGGTCTTTCTGATTCGGACGCCACTCATTCCGACAGCAGCTGCGCTACTCGGCAAATAGCACGTGGTTGCTCCTGCTCGTCGCCATCGTGGCCGCGTTGATTCCGGCGTTGCGTGCGTTGCGAGTGCAACCGGTTGTGGCCTTGAGAGCGCCGATCGTTCAGCTAAAGGCGTTTGATCCTGTTCCTTTCCTGCAAGTCGTCGATCCACACGGAAGGGATGGAGCCGAAGGCGACCGACGTCGCAGGGCTTTTCGTCGTCCAAGTTCTCAATCAAGTTCGTGCCTCCGAGCGGCGTGCCTCCGAGTGGCTTGATCTTTCTGCGCTTCGGCGTATCCTGTGCCTTCGCGACACTAGATCCCGGGCTGCCCGGAGGAATCGGCAGCTCGCATGGTCCAAGGCCGACTTGTTCGGTTGGTGGATGCTTATCGTTTTACTTGTGTGTCGACGACAAGCCGCTGGGGGAGCTGCGCCTCTGGGGCCGTATAGGAACGGTGGATGGTTGGAACCGACGGCTCCGATCGCCGCAGCGCCACGGCTATACTTATCGTGGCTGACGTCCGTCTGTATCGCGAAGGCCTGGCCACGAGTTTGGCCAGCCGTGGCGGCCTCACCGTGGTCGCGACGAGCGCGAGCCGCGAGGAGGCCCGCGCCCGGATCAACCAGCTCCGCCCCGATGTCGTCATTGTCGACATGGCCACCAGGGAGAGCCTCGAGCTGATTCGGGACCTGCGCACGGACGGGGTCTCTATCAAGACCCTGGCATTCGCCATCGAAGAAGTGCCATCGGACGTCCTCGATTGTGCCGAGGCCGGTGCGGCCGGCTATGTGACGGCGGATGCCTCCCTCGACGATCTTGTCACGGCCGTCGAGCGCATTGCGCGTGGAGAGCTCGTCTGCTCCCCGCGCATTGCCGCCAAACTGTTTGGCCGTATCTCGGAGCAGGCGGACCGGTCGCCGGGTGCCGTCCCCCAGTCGAAGGCTCTGACCGGGCGCGAACGCCAGGTGCTGGAGTTCATACGGCAGGGGGACTCCAACAAGGAAATTGCGCAGAAGCTGAACATTGCGGAGCCCACCGTCAAGAATCACGTCCATAACCTGCTTGAAAAGCTGGAGGTGGCAACGCGTGCGCAGGCTGCCGCGCGCGCTACGCTCCCGGCCAGCCGTCGACGTCGCCTTGGCCAGGCCGACATTCCGACGCGGGAGACTGGCTGAACCGAACCGACCCGTCCCGTTCCTGCCGGCAAGCTCGGGTTCGCCCACCCACCTGCATCTCAGGAACTAGATCCTTACCCATCCACCGGTCCGGTTTGGGTTCACGTCAGGACATCGACCTGACATAGATCTGATTTGCGCCGATTGGTGGATTACATCCGGAGGTCTCTCTCCACCACAATGCTGCCCTCTCTTACGGTCGCGGATGACGAACGGCGGGGCAAGCAACATGAGCCAGATCCGTGTGGCGCTCGGGGACGTGGATCGCCAGCGTGCGTCCGGAGGAGCTGCCCGAGGTCTGCCGGGAACTGTTTTCCGATCAGGATCCGCCGATCGTCGTGGGTCTGGCTCGCGAAGGGCGTGAAGCGGCGATCTGCATTGCCAACGCCGGCGCCGGCCAGCTCATGTCGGTGATCCGCAGCGCCATTCTCGGTGCGCGCGAGAGGGGCAAGGTCGTGGACCTCGTTCGACCGTCGGACGCGGACAAGCACGACCCGTCGGCGACGCCCTACGCCTCCAATGCCGAGTGCCTCGACGATCAGCTGCGCACCCTCGATCTTGCCTTGCTCGCCGAGATCGACGTGCTCGAATCGACGGTCTGGGATGAAGGGGTCCAGCGCCTGCAAGGACTGGCGATCGCTCCCGGCGAGGTCCGCTCTCTCCTGACCGAGCCGTCGACGCCACCCCGTCAGACCGGCGACCTGCAGCGAAAGCGCCGGAAGCAGACGGAGCGGATCCGGGCGCGCATCGCCGCCACGTCCGGCGTCACCGATCCTCCACCCTTCGTGCGCCTCGTCACTCAATTCCAGCTCTCGCCGTTCGAACAGTTCTGCATCTCCGCCGTCCTCGCCCTCGAGATCGATCGCAACAAGTACGGGAAGGCGTACGCGCTCCTCCAGGACGACGTGACGCGAAAGCAGCCGTCGCTGGACCTGTTGCTTCGGTTGTACGAAGCCGTCCACCCCGCGACGCGGCTGGAGAACGCAGCGGCGTTCGACCCGGGCCGTCCGTTGCGGCGGTGGAACCTCCTGCGGATCTCTAGTCGCGAGTCGGGCGAATCAGCGACCGCGTTGGGCCGCCGGCTCGAGCTCGACGATCGGATCGCGCGCGTCGTTCTGGGGCTCGACGATCTCGGCGCGCCGCTCGAGGAGTTCGCGGCGACCGGCCCATGGGATCTGGACACGCTGCGTGTGCCGCCACCCAGCGACACCGAAGAGCGGCTCGTCCGGCTCCTCGACGACGTGCGGCGCGGCGCGCCGGGTGCGCCGCCACGGCTCATCGTCCACGTTCAGGGGCGCTACGGAACCGGGCGCCGATCGCTCGTCGCAGCCGTCTGTCAGCGGCACCGTCTGCGTCTGCTGCGCGTCGACGCAGGACGGCTCGCGGCGCTCCCGCCGTCTGCCCTCGACGATGCGCTGTTGCTGCTCGCGCGGGAAGCGACGCTGCAGCCCTCGGCGCTGTGCATCGAAGCGGTGGATGCCTTTCTGGACGACGAGCCTGTATCGGCGTCCGCGTTGCGCGCGGTCGCGGAGGCCGCGCGTCGGTTCTCGCCCGTCACGTTCGTTGTCTCGCAGCGGCCGTGGACGCCTCAGGGCGTCTTCGCTGACGGCATGCTCCAGAGCGTGGTGCTCGATGTCCCGACGGCGGCCGACGCGCGGAAGATCTGGGCCGACGAACTGGGCGATGTCACGCTCCACTTCGAGGCCGGCGGTACCGGGGGGGCCGCACAGGAGCTGTCGGGCCGGTTTTCACTCTCGCCCGGCCAGATTCGCGACGCCGTCGCGACGGCGCGCACGCGGGCGCTTTGGGAGAAGCCGGAGCGCCCCTCATTGACGCTCGGGGATCTCTATCGCGGCGCCCGCGATCAGTGCAGCCATCGGCTCGGGACGCTGGCCAATCAGGTCACCACCACGTTCGGATGGGACGACCTGATTCTGCCGGACCGTCAGCGCAACCAGCTTCGAGAGCTCGAAGCAGCGATTCGCAACGCCAGTGGCGTGCTCGAAGACTGGAACTTTCGGTCGCGGTTGCAGTACGGACGCGGCATCACCGCGCTGTTCTCCGGTCCCAGCGGAACCGGCAAGACGATGGCTGCCGGAATCGTGGCCCGCGAGCTTGGACTGGACCTCTACAAGATCGATCTCTCCCGGACGATGAGCAAGTTCATCGGGGAGACGGAAAAAATCCTCGACCGGATCTTCCAGGAGGCCGAGGACTCGAACGCGATGCTGTTCTTCGACGAGGCGGACGCGCTGTTCGGCAAGCGCTCGGCGATCAAGGATGCGCACGATCGCTACGCGAACATCGAAATCGCGTATCTGCTCCAGAAGATGGAGGAGCGGCTCGGCGCCACTATTCTCGCCACCAACCTCAAGACCAATCTGGACGACGCGTTCCTGCGCCGCATCCGGGTCGGGATCGACTTTCCGATGCCTGAGTACCCGCAGCGGCTCGACATCTGGCGCCGGTCGATGCCGGTGCAGACGCGGCTTGCCGCCGACGTGGACCTGCCGATGCTCGCCCGGCGGCTGCCTCTCTCGGGGGGCTCCATCATGAACGTCTGCGTCGGCGCTGCGTCCCTGGCGTACGCGCCGGGCGCCGCGATCGCGATGCCGCATCTGCTGCACGCCGCGAAGCGCGAGCTGCAGAAGCTCGGACAGCAATACGACGAGACCGACTTCGGCCCGGATGAGTCCGTCGCCGCGGGTGTCCGCACTGCCGGAGACCGCCGATGAGCGACAGTCGCGATCAAACGATCCCCGACGTGAGCAAGACGCTCATCGACCTGTTGAAGGCGAACTTCGGGTCGCTTCAGAACCAGGTGGTATTGGCGTCCCCGAGGAATGCCGGCGGCAGCCTGTTGACGCTCTTTCTCTACAAGGTGCTCCAGAACCCCGACCTGAAGAACGAAGACGGGCAGGTGGTCCCGTCCGGCGATGGCAAGGGCGGCCTCGTCGAGAAGCGGGTGCCGCTCTTCGTGGACCTCTACTACCTGCTGACCGCCCACGCGACCGGCACACCACCGGATCTGCTCGAGGCCCACAAGGCGCTCAGCCGGGCCATGCGCGTGTTCTACGACAACGGCATTCTGCGCGGCTCGCTGTTGAAGACGCTGGATGCTAACAAAGGGCTGACCGCCGACGCGGTCCTGCGAATCACGCTCAATCCGATCACCATCGAGGACATGACCCGCATCTGGAGCGTGTTTCCCGACATGCCGTACGAACTGTCGGTCACCTACCTCGTCACGCCCGTGCCGATTGAATCCGGCTCTTCGCTGGGCACCGCGCCTGTCGTGGACCAGACGCACCGGCAAGGTCTGCTGGCCGTACCCGTCGGCGCGGGAGCGTAGCCGCCATGCCAGACTTCACGCCACGTTCGCCAGACACGCTCGAGCGATCCGTGTGGGTCGTCGTCGACCCCCGGGATGCGGTGACGGGGCGACGGGTGCTCGACCCGCTGCGCGTGCGGCTGAAGAACGTATCCGCGGAGCCAATCGCCGCACGGTCCGGCGTGTACTGCTTCGTCGATCTTCGCGTGGCGCCAGCGAAGTACACCGTGCAGGTCGAACCACTCCTCGACGGGTATTTCAGCGCGGAGGCCGAGTTCGCGCTCGAGGCGATCCCCGTCGCCGGCGCGCCGCTCAAGCGCAATCCCGTCACGGTGAATCTCTTTCCCCGCCCGGCGTACGCGCTCGGCGAGCAGACAACCGTCGCGCGCGGCCGGCTGGTGAGGGCATCGAATGGCGCGCCGATCGGCGGCGCGCTCGTCGGGCTGCTCCAGGGCACCGCGGCCAGCGTGCGCGCGCGGACCGACGAGCGCGGCGAGTTCGTCGTCGCCTTCCCGATCGAGCCTCCGGCGGACGGGTCCACCGCCACGAACTCGAAGGATCGCAAGAAGCTCAAGTTCCGGCTGCGCTTCATCCTTGCCGGACGTCCCGATCACGACATCGCCGAGCGGGAGGTCGAGGAAGGCGCGGCGATTTCGTTGAAGGACATCACGTTCCCGGGGAGCTAGGCCAGGACCGGGGCTGACCTGGATCGTCAGTCGCGAGAGTCACAGGAGACTGCGATGAATGAACAGACGCCGCAGAGATCACAACAGCAGGGGCCCTACGGCAAGCGGGACGATTGTCCGCCGCCACCCCCTCCGCCTCCGGCCTGTCCCGATCCGTGCGGCGAACCTCCAAGGTATGGACCGCCGCAGATCCGGCCGGAGTGCTGTCCGGACGATCGTCCGTGCTGCCCGGACGACACGCACACCGCCTGTTCGTGGGACGAGGTGGACGATCCGTGCGTGCGCGCCGTCTCCGCGGAGTGCGGAGGCGCGTGGACGAAGATCACGTGCAAGTGCGAGTCCTCGAACAAGGAGTGCAACTGCGACGAATGGGACTGCGGCTGCCCGCCGGGCACGTGCGTGCCGTGCAAACCGTGCGACGGCCTGCTGCCGCCCACCGGCGACGATCCCGGCGCCTGTGACGACCCCGAGCGCCACGGCTGCGATTCCGAGGAACTGCGGCACCAGCTCGACGCGCTGAACCGGTGCATCTCGTCGCAGGAAGGCGAGAAGGCGAAGATCGACGCCGAGATCGCGGCCCGAAAGGATCGCGCCGACAAGCTCGACGCCCTGATCAAGGACTTCGACGGCATCGTCGCCAAGTACAAGACGGAGCGCCACAAGCTCACGTGCCGCGAGGATTGCCTCAAGGGCTTCTATCGCGAGACGACGAAGGTCTTCGAGAAGGCCTATCTCTTCCCAGAGGAGTGCCTGCGGGATCTCGAAAAGGCGATCAACGCCGAGCTCTGCGTCCTTGAGAAGGCCAGGTGCTGCCAGAAGAACCTCGAGATGAAGCTCGCGAAGGACACGCGGCTGATTTGTGAGGAGAAAGACGCGCTGTCGGAGCTGACTCGGGCGACCGACGCGTTTGCCGCGCTCAAGGATCTTCCCGGCTGGATCGCCAAGCAGTTCGACACGCTCGAGAAGTGGAAGACCCAGATTGCGGACGTGCTGAACGATCCCGATCCGCAGAAGCGCAACTACGCCTTCTACCTCTTCTACTGGAAATTCGTGCCGGGCCTGTGCGGGCGCTTCCGGGTCGCGATCTGCTGCAAGGAACACGAGTCCCCTGCACCGCCGCCCGCGTCCGCCGAGCAGTACCACCACCAGCCGCCGCCGCAGCCGCCACAGCCGGAGCCCCCCGCGCACATCGGCTGCGCGCGTGGCGACTGGCATCCGTCCGTGATTACGGTCGAGACGCTGAAGCAGCTGATCTGCTGTGCGTGGGACTACGTTCGCGAGAAAGAGCAGGCGCAGCGCGACAAGGCCGCGGCCCATCAGCTGGTCGACCGCAATCTGACGTTCATCAAGGCCAAGGTGACAGCCGATCAGGGGACGCTCGAGGATCGCATCAAGGCGAAGGTCGAGAAGGTGAAGTGCGCACCCTGCATGAAGCGGTAGGTAAGGAGAGAGGCGACCATGCCAGAGTACCTGACTCCCGGCGTCTACATCGAAGAGATCGAGATCGGCGCCAAGCCGATTGAAGGCGTCTCCACCAGCACGGCCGGTTTTCTCGGCGAGGCCGAGCGCGGGCCGACCTATCCGCAACTGGTCACGAGCTTCCTGGAGTACAAGCGGACCTTCGGCGGATTCTTCGATCCGGCGAAGTTCCTGCCCAACGCGATTGACGGGTTCTTCGCCAATGGCGGGAAGCAGTGCTACGTGGCGCGCATCATCGACAGGGACAAGGCGAAGCGGGCCGCCGACACCGTCTCTGGAGTGCAGCTCACGGCGGTCGGCGAAGGGGTCTGGGGCCAGAACGTTGCGTATCGAATCAAGAAGGCGTCCACGGAGCCCGAGACCAGAGGATTCCGGCTTCAGGTTCACTACTGGAGCGGCACCAGGCCCGACAACCCGGTCGACCCCTTCGCGTCCTCGGACGAGCTCGCGGTGGGGGACACCAAGACCCGGCTTCGTCATCAGCCGGCGCCACGGCACTCCGAGGACTTCGACGACCTCGTCCTCGACGAGAGCTCGCCGAACTTCATCGAGAAGCGCGTGGCCGACGGCCTCTCGATGCTCGTGGAACTGAAGAAGCTGAACGCCGTGCTGCCAAAGCCCACTCCCGCGCTGAAGTACCTGCCCGGTGCGGCGGGCGACAACGGAGATCCCGTCGCGCTCAAGGATTACGACGGGCGCCTCGACCCCGATGCGACGTTCCACGAGCGGACCGGCCTCTCGGCTCTCAAGGAGCCCGGGTTCGAAGCGATCGCCATTCTCTACGCGCCGAACGCCTTCACGGTCCCGGGCCTGGCGGAACTGCTCATGACGCACTGCGAGACCAACAAATATCGCTTCGCGATTCTGGACTCGCTTCAGAACAAAGCACTCGTGACCGACCTGGACCCCCGGAATCACAAGCCGGACGGCGCGAGACCGAGCCAGTACGCGGCGTTCTACTACCCGTGGATCAAGGTGATCGATCCGGACTCCGCCGCGCGCAAGCTGATCCCGCCGGGCGGACACATGGCTGGTATCTACGCGCGCACCGACATCGAGCGCGGCGTGTTCAAGGCGCCGGCGAACGAGATCGTCCGCGGCGCGGTCGAGCTCGAGTTCGAGGTCACCGATGGCATCCAGGCAGTGCTGAACCCGAGAGGCGTCAACGCCATCCGCGCGTTTCCCGGCCGCGGCCGGCGGATCTGGGGCGCCCGAACCCTCTCGGACGATCCGCTGTGGAAGTACATCAGCGTGCGGCGGCTGTTCATCTTCCTCGAGGCCTCGATCTTCCGCGGCACGCAGTGGGTCGTCTTCGAACCCAACAACGAGCGGCTGTGGGCGCGGGTGAAGCAGACGATCACGGAGTTCCTGCGCACGCAGTTCCGGCTCGGCGCGCTCCTGGGCGCGACCGAAGAGGAAGCGTTCTTCGTGAAAGTGGACCGCAGCACCATGACCGACGACGACATCAACAACGGGCGGCTGGTCGTCGTGATCGGCGTGGCGCCGGTCCGTCCCGCGGAGTTTGTAATCTTCCGGATCGCGCAGCTCACGAGCAGCGCGACGTCGGTCCAGTTGTGATCGCCCGGGCAGGAACGGAAGGAGACGGAACATGAGACGCGATCCCTTGAGGAACTTTCGATTCCGGCTCGAGATCGGCGGCATCAACGAAGCACACTTCAGCGAGGTCGCCGGCTTCGACACGTCGACCGACGCCATCGACTACCGCGAGGGGGACGAGCCGACGCACGTGCGCAAGCTGCCTGGCCTGACGAAGTACGGCAACGTCACGCTCAAGCGCGGCATCACCGATTCCATCGATCTCTACAACTGGTACAAGGACGTCGTCGCGGGCAAGATCCGCCGCGTCACCGTCGCCATCGTCGTGCTCGACGAAGAGGGCAAGGACAAGGCGCGGTTCGAGATCGCCGAGGCGTGGCCCTCCAAATACCATCCGATGGATCTCAACGCGAAAGGCAACGACGTGTCGATCGAGACGATGGAGCTGACCAACGAAGGCGTGGTGCGAACGGCGTAGTCCGCTGACGCGCAGGGGAGCGCACGGCCATGGCATTTCAAACCGAAGTCGAGTTCACGCTGCCGAAAGGCTACATCTGCGCGGCAGGCACGCTGCACAAGGATGGCGTCATGCGGCTCGCCACCGCGGCCGACGAGATCCTTCCGCTGAAGGACCCGCGCGTCCAGCAGAATCCCGCGTACCTCACGGTCATTCTGCTGTCGCGCGTCGTCACCAGGCTGGGAAGCCTGGGCGGCGTCCATCCGGGGATCATCGAGGGCCTCTACGCCGCGGATCTGTCGTATCTGCAGGCGCTCTACCAGAACGTGAACGGCGACGGCGCGTTCACCGCCGCCGCGGTCTGCCCCAAGTGCGAGCACCACTTCGACGTGAGGTTCGACGACCTGGGGGAAGCATGAAGGGCTATCCCTTGAAGGAGCTGCACGAGGAGATGGCCTTCATCGCTTACTACTTTCACTGGCCGCACGACGCGCTCCTGCAGCTCCCGCACGGCGATCGGCGGCGCTGGTGCGAGGAAATCTCGAAGATCAATCGGGATCTGAACGGGGAGCGCAAGAACGTCTTCGACGTATAGGGGGCGGTGTCCTCGATGAGAGAGAACGATCCGTACGGCGCGTTTCGCTTCCGCGTCGAGATCCTCGGTCTGCAGGTTGGCGGCTTTTCGGAGATCGCCGGCCTCGAGCGTGAGGTGCAGGTCGAGGACTTCCGGGAAGGCGGCGTGAACGGCTTCACGCACAAGCTCGCGAGCGTGACGAAGCACCCGAACCTGACGCTGCGCCGCGGCCTCGCCGATGCGACCGAGTTGTGGCAATGGCACCAGGACGTGGTCAGCGGGCGGATTCAGAAGCGCCAGGTGAGCGTCGTGCTGATCGACACCGCCGGCAAGGACACGTGGCGATGGACGTTCGAGAAGGCGTTTCCCGTGAAGTGGTCCGGATCGGGATTGAACGCGACCACGAACGCCGTGTTCGTCGAGAGCGTCGAGTTCGTTCATGACGGAGTCACACGCGGATGACGCCTCGCCGGCAGATGCACACGCATGGGGGCTCGCTGTGGAAGCGCATCGTCAAGCGCGTCGCGTTCAGGCGCGGCCTCACGCGTCCCCGCGCCCCGCTGGTGCTGTTCCGGCTGTGGCGGCCGGAGGCAGGTCGAATGCCGGCGGTCGCCGCTGAAGGGCCCACGCACAACCTGACGTATCACATGCACTTGTCGTGGCCGCGCTGGCTGGCGCGCGCGAACGGCGATACCCCCATCCTCGATCGGCTGGTGCAGATCGTCGTCCGTAGAACGGGCGGCCCGTCCTCGAACGCCGCACCCGCGATCGCTGCGACGACGACATCACGATCGACGGTCGCGGGCGGAGAAGACGTGCCGTCGGGCACGCCGACCCATGCCGGTGCGCCGCTGTCGCTTGCCGAGGCGGCCCGCTCGCAGGATCCAGCCGCCATCACCAGACATCGCGATCCAGGCGTGTTCGCGCCCGGCGCGCACGATCGGACGCGCCTGGTACCGGCGCTCAGCGCGGACGCCCCCGACCGAGGCGCTCCGGGTGCCGCGGTCGTCGCACCAGCCCCGCAGCCCCGACCCGGCGTCAGCACAGGCGTTCCGCCCTTGACGATCACGCACGCGACGACCGATCGCGCGGCGGCGGCCGCCAACGACCGGATCCGTGCATCCGCTCCCATCGTCCGGACCCCGGCGCTGCAGCCAGCACGATCGCATCGCGTCTGGCGTCGGCGTGACCCGATGGCCACGACCGTGCGGAGGTCGTCGGCTGAGGCTCCTGCCGCTCTGACGCGGGCGCTCGCGCGTCCGCACGCCGGCGTCGCGCGGGCGGCCGTCGCGGATCAGCCGTCATTGGCGACGCCGGTCGTGCGAACGCTGGCCAGCCGGCCGGCTGCGGTGCCACCGTCCTCGCCGCCGCCGCCGACGCCCGCCGCGACGCCTGCGCCGGTCCAGAAGCGCGCGCAGTCGTCCCCGCCGATCGACATTGGCCGGCTGAGCGAGGAGGTGTATCGGCACATCCAGCGCCGGATGCGCATCGAGCGCGAACGCCGCGGTCTCTAGAGAACGTCCATGGAAAAGCGTGCCACCGCATTCATCGAAGCCCTGCAGGGCAGCTTCAAGGGGCAGCGGGCCGAGGTCATCTTCAACCCGGCGGAGTACTCCCTCGCAAAAGGAAACCAGTTCGCCAGCACGCCGCTTCCCGGCCTGTCGAACCCCGTGCTCTCGTTCGTCAACGGCGAGGCCGACACCCTGACGATGGATCTGTTCTTCGATACGTTCACGAACAAGGGGGCGGCCGACGTCCGCGACGACACGAAGAAGATCTCGCGGCTTCTCGAGATCGATCCCGAGCTGCACGCGCCGCCGCCGGTTCGCTTCGTCTGGGGACCTCTCAGCTTCCGCGCAATCCTCGAGCGTCTCACGCAGCGCTTCACGATGTTTCGTGAGGACGGCGTGCCGGTGCGCGCGACGCTGAACGTGACGTTCAAGGAATACAAGACGATCGACGATCAGCTCAACGAGAAGCCGAATCAATCGTCGGACTGGACCAAGCGCCGCGTGATCGCGGAGGGCGATCGGCTCAGCCTGATGGCCGCGATCGAATATGGCGATTCCGCGCTCTGGCGCGTGATCGCCGAGGCGAACGGCATCGACAATCCGAGGCTGCTCCAGCCCGGCGACCAGGTCACCCTGCCGCCGCTGAAGGTGATCACATGACGCTCACGATCAAGCAGATCGAGCGCGACCGGAACAACTTCTACGCGCCGGCCTTCAACGTCGTGATGGGGAAGAGCAGCCTCGTGCGCGATCTGCGCCTCGAGATCGCCAGCGTCCAGGTGGAGACCGTGCTCGAGGGCGCCGATCGCTTCTCGTTCGTCGTCAACAACGGCTTCGACATCTCCAGACGCGAGTTCATCCGGATTCAGGGAAAGACACTGCCGGAGCTGTTCGAGTTCGGGACCCAGATTGACGTGCACCTGGGGTACGGCGATCGGAAGGACCTCGACCTGATGCTCAGCGGCATCGTGACCGAGGTGAGCACGAGCTTTCCGTCCTCCGGTCTGCCCCAGGTGACGGTCAGCGGGTACGACCATTCGTATCGCCTGACGCGTGGCGCGCAGTCCAGGAGCTGGGGCGAGAACAAGAAGGACAGCGACGTGGCGCGCGAGATCGCGCGCATCTACAACCTGAATGCGAAGGTCGAGGAGACCAACGTCATCTACCCGAAGATCGATCAGAGCCAGGAGAGCGCCGAGCAGTTCCTGTCGCGGCTCGCCGCGCGCAGCAGCTTCGAGACCTTCGTCGTGAAGAAAGATCTCGTGTTCCGCAGTCCGGCGAACGACGAAGCGGGCGAAGTCGAGCTCGTCTGGGGCCGCGGGCTCATGAGCTTTGCGCCGGAGATCAACCTGAGCGACCAGGTCACGCAGGTCGAGGTGTACGGCTGGAACGTCAAGACCAAGGAGCGCATCGTCGGACGCGCCGGGAAGGGAGACGAGCCGGGACGCGATCGGGCACGCCCCAGCGGACGTCCGCGCGCGAGCGGCGCCGAGTACCTCCAGAAGATTTCGAAGCCGGAGGAAGGCACGCTGCGCGTGCGTGAGCCGGTGTTCAGTCAGCAGGACGCCGACCAGCGCGCGCGCGCCATCCTCAAGCGACGCGCCGAAGGGTTCGTCGGCGGCCGTGGCGAGAGCATCGGCATCCCGGACATCGTTCCGAATACGAACGTCACCCTGAGAGGCCTCGGCGACATGTTCAGCTCGACCTTCTACGTCCATCGCGCGACGCACACGGTGGATACCTCGGGCTACCGGACCTCGTTCGAAGTGAAGGACACGACCATATGAGCGATGTGCTTCTCGATCGTGCCGCGGGCCAGGGCGGCGAGGCCGGCATCATCCGTGGGGTGTCGGTCGCGGTCGTCGCCCAGAATCGCGACCCCGAAGGCCTCGGCCGCGTCAAGCTGCGGTTTCCCTGGCGCGAGAAGCCCGACGAGACGTACTGGGCCCGTATCGCGGTGCCGATGGCCGGCAAGAACCGCGGCACCTGGTTTCTGCCCGAGGTCGGCGACGAAGTGCTCGTCGCGTGCGACATGGAGAGGGTCGAGCATCCGTACGTGCTTGGCTGCCTGTGGAACGGCCAGGATCAGCCGCCGCAGACCAACGCCGATGGACGGAACGACATCCGGATGATCCGCTCGCGCAGCGGCCACGAGATCGTGTTCGACGACGGCGCGCGGGGCCGGATCGACGTCCATCTCAAGGACGGGTCGCGCACGCTCCGGCTCGATCCGGACGGCATCCAGATCAAGGACGACAGCGGCAACAGGATCGACATCAAGTCGACGCCCGGCACGATCGAGATCGAGAGCAATCTGAAGATCTCGATCCACTCGAAGAGCATCGAGATGAAGGCGGATGCGTCGATGACGATTCAGGCGACGGGCACGCTGACGATTCAGGGCGGCCTCGTCCAGATCAATTAGGAGGACGCGTGAGTCAGCCGGCGGCGCGGATCGGAGACCAGACCAGCCACGGGACGCCGCTCGCGCCGGGGCCGGGGAGCGTCAACGTCCTCATCGGCGGGCGTCCCGCGTGGCGCGCGGGATCCGATTTTCACGCCTGTCCGCTCTTCAACGGTCTGGTGCCGCACGTGGGCGGCGTGGTGGCGCTCGGCAGCGTGACGGTCCTCATCAACGGACTGCCCGCCGTGCGCCAGGGAGACTTCGTCGCGGAGGCGCCGCCGAACCCGATCGTGCTCGGCGAGGTCACCGTGCTGATCGGCTGACGGGTATGAACGCATGATGCCGGATCCCAGGAACTATCTCGGACGCGGCTGGAGCTTCCCCGTGCGCCTGCGCGAGAAGACCGGCAGCGTCAGCCTGTCCGAGTACGACGCGGACGTCAGGGAATCGATTCGCGTGATTCTCTCGACGGCGCCCGGTGAACGGGTCATGCGTCCGGACTTCGGCTGCGGGATTCACGACATGGCCTTCGAAGCAATCAGTACGACGACGCTGGCAGACATGGAGGATCGGGTGCGGGAGGCGCTCGCCGCCTTCGAGTCGAGGATTGACGTCACGCTGGTTCGCGCGGTGTCGGGAAACGGATTCGACGGTCAGCTCCTGATCTCGATCGACTACGTGATCCGCGGCACGAACAACCAGTTGAACTTCGTGTACCCGTTCTATATTCGGGAGCGCGGATAGCCGTGATTCCTGCCCCTGCCATCGACGGCCGGCGTGCCGACCGGTTCGTTGAACAGCTGCGCCGCTTCGCGCCTCATTACACGCCGGAGCTCGACCTCGCGGATCCGGGAAACGTCGGCGTGGCGCTTCTGCGGATCTTCGCGCACCTCGCCGAGATCGTCGCGGTCCGCCTCGACAAGGCCCCCGACAAGAACTTCGTCGCGTTTCTCGACGCGCTGGGGATCGTGCTGCTGCCGGCGCGCACGGCGACGGCGGCGGTCACGTTCAGGCTCGCGTCCGGTCTCGAATCCACGGTGACCGTGCCCGCCGGCACGCGCGTCACCGCCCACGGCCGGGACGGCGTGATTCCCTTCGAGACGACCGGCGATCTCGTCGCGATCCCCGGCGGCATCGCGCAGATCTACGGCGTCGATCCGGCGAGGGACGTCATCTTCCGGCCGCCGCCCGACTTTCCCACGGCGGCGATCAGACCGAACACCGATCTGATCTACATCGTGCAGGCGTTCGCCGCCGCGGGCGCGCGACGCCTTCAGCTCGATCACGTCACGGACCTGAAGGAAGGATCGTTCGTGCGGATCGACTGCCGCGACAAGCGTGTCGTCAGCAAGGTGGACACCGGCAACATCGTGACGTTCGACTTTCCGCTGAGCGGTGACGTCGCCGTAGGAAGCCGGGTGACACTCGTCCGCGACTTCGATGTGTTCGACGGCATCGATCTTCAGGAGCACGTCCTCTATCTCGGCCACGCGGACATCCTCACCGTCAAGGAACCCGCGGAGATTACGCTATCCGTCCGGCTGAAGACCCCTGGTGCGGCCCCGGTGAGCCCGCTGAGGCCGGTGAGAGTCGTCTGGCAGTTCTGGACGCAGAAGGACCCGCCGGGTCCCGGCGATGAAGCGCACTGGGAACCGCTGGCGACCACCGCCGATGGTACGGCGGGCCTGGCGGCAAGCGGCGCCATCGTCCTCGCGAAGCCGGGCGGTCTGGAGATCAAGCCGCGGCCGGTGAACGGCATCACGAGCCGGTGGATTCGTGGGGTCCTCCAGGACAAGCTGCCGGCCGGCACCGGCGTGCTGCCCGAGATCGATTCGCTGACAATCGCGGTGAAGTCCGGGACCGCCGAGGGCATTCCGGCGGATCAGGGTTTCTACAACGCCACGCCGCTCGACGTGCAGGTGGCCGAGAGCGTCGGCTTCCTGCCCTTCGGCACCGAGCCGCGCCAGTTCGATCAGTTCTACCTGGCGAGCCGTGAGGCGTTCTCCAAGAAGGACGCCGCGGTCACGCTGCACTTCGTCCTCGATCTGCAGACGCTCGCGTCGCCGTCGCTGGCCGCGATCACGACGGGCGCGCGCCGGGAGCTGCGCGCCTATTCGATCGGCCTGCGCCGGCGTCTGTTCGAGCTGAGCCTGGCCGGCCGCACCTGGAAGATTCTGGGCGACCCCTCGGCCATCGACGTCGGCGGAGCCAGGAAGGGCGTGCGCTTCATCCCGTCGGCGCGCTCCGCGCCGTCCGCGATCGTCGACGATACCGCGACGAGGGTCTACGTGGTCGTCAAGACCGAGGACGCGTCCGGGGCACATCCGCTCGCGACCCGGCTCTGGGTGTTCTATCAGGACGCCAATCCCGCGAACGCGCGCTGGATCGATCTCGGCACGCCGGTGGACTCCGGGCCCATGCCCTTCAATCCCGTCGCGATCCGGCTGCCGGCCGGTGGATTTGCCCAGGTGTTCGTTGTCGGGACCGACGGCAAGCTGTATTCACAGATCCTGTCGGACGCGCCTGGCGGAAGCGGCGTGTGGCGGCTCCACGATCTCAACGGGGTGGCGTTTGGATCCTCCCCGTTCGTGACGGTCGAGGCCTCCACGAAATCGGTGCTCGTGTACGTGACGGCCAGGAACGGGATCGTCTACGAGTTTCGCCCTGGCGATGGTCACTGGCGTCCGCTCACCCCCACGCCGGACGATTTCTTCGCCTTCTCCCGGCCATTTGCGGAGGCCTTTGCCGCGTCCGGCCGGGCGGACGCCAAGGTGTTCGTCGTTGGCTATATCACTCACGCCGACAAGAGCAGAACGTGGCAGCTTCGAGAATGCAACACCGCCGAGAGCGGCACTCCGCCGTTCATGTGGGTGGACCTCGGCCTGCCGTCAACGGTGCCGGCAGGGTTCGACGCCAGGCTGGACGCGGATCCCGACGGATGCGCACCGGTCGGCTATGTCGAGCAGCCTGCCGCCCCAATGTTCAAGGCCGAGGGCAAGCACGTGTTCCTGAGCGGTCCTGATGGCCTGTTGTACGAACGGCTCGACGACCCGTTCGGCTGGGTGCCGCGGAGCCGAGCGGGCGATCCCGGCCTCGTCGGGTGTCCGTCGGCACTCGTCGATCGCCAGACCGAATCCGCGTCCATTCATCTTGCCTCGGCGAGCAACCGGAACTCGCTCGTTCGATGGGATCTCGAGATCGCGACGGGGACGTTTCCCACCAAGCCGACAAAACGGATCATTCCGCTCAGCAACGGACTGCCCACGACGGAACGAGGCCCGTACAACGGCACGCACGTGGATGTCACGCATCCCACGCTGCCGAGCCAGCTCTCGCCGATCCACAGCTCCGACAAGGCCACACGGCTCGTCTGCACCGACGACACCCTGGTGCCGCTGCCGACGCCGAATTCGACCGTCCGCATCCTCAAGAGCACCGGTGTGACAGGTACGGCACCCGCCGGAAACGACGTCACGCTCCGCGGCGCCACCGCGGCGATCGTCGGCAAGATCCTGGACATGCAGGGCGAGCGCCGGCTGGTCGTCGACTTTGATACCGGCACGTCGATCGCGAAGCTCGATCCGGATCCAGCGCCGCTGGCAGCGAAAACGCCATATGAAGTCTACGAGCTCGTCCACGGCGCCACAGCGCGGGAAGGCGCCAGGCGTGGGGTGGTCCTGCACGACCGTGTCACCGACGCGCCGAACGTCGCGGCCGACTATCTGCAGATTGATGGCGACGCCGTCCTGCACCGCATCGAGTCCTACAGCAGGACCGCCGGCGTCGCGCTTCTCGCCGCCGATGCGCCGGCATCCGTCCTGGCGAACGCGCGCTCCACGCTTGCGTTTCAGGTGACCGGCGTCGCGACGGAAATCGGCTCTCCTGAAGAAACCGGCGTCGTGCCGAAACTGTCGTGGGAGTACTGGAACGGGCGCGGCTGGCTGTCGCTGGCGATTGCCGTCGACGACACGCGGGATCTCCTGAAAGATGGCGCCATCACGTTCGACGTCCCCTCGTCGATTGCCGCGACCGAGGTCGCGGGCCAGGACAATCTGTGGGTCCGCGCGCGGTTGGTCGGCGGCGACTACGGCCACGAGACGTTCAGGATGCTCGACGACAAGACGATTGTGTCGGAAAAGAGCACGCTTCGGCCGCCGAAAGTGAGGCAGCTCCGGATCACGTACACGGCGAGCCCGGCGCCGCTCGACGCGTGCCTGACGTTCAACAATCTCGACTATCTCAATCAGACCGCGGCGTCACGCCTGAGCGGCGCGCAGTTTCGTCCTTTCGTGCCGCTCGAGGACCAGGCGCTGACCGTGGCGATCGGTTTCGATCGTTCGTTCAGGGCCGGGCCGATCCGTCTGCTCGTCGACGCCGCCGAACGGGAGATCGATCCCGTCAATCCGCCGGTGCTGGCGTGGAGCTTTCGCAAGGATCACGAGTGGCACGAGCTCGCTGCGGAGGACGGCAGCCTCGCGTTCACACGACAGGGGATTCTCAAGCTCTCGGCGTCGGATCCGCTCACTCGCGAGACGCGCTTCGGCGCGTCGTCGTACTGGATCAAGGGATCGCTGGTTGCCCGCACGCCGGCGCCACCCTATCCGCGGCCGCGCCTGCGCGGCCTGTTCGTGAACACCGTCGAGGCCATCCAGGGGGAAACGATCTTCGATGAGATCGTCGGATCGAGCAGCAGCGAGGCAGGCCAGACACTTCAGTTGCAGCACGTCGGTGTACTTCAAGACGAAGACATCCGCCTGCGGGAAACGCTGTCGGTCGAAGAGCGCGACACGCTCGAGCGGCTCCAGGGCAAGGCGAGCGTCATCGAGCGTCAGGACATCGGGGGTCTCTGGGTTCGATGGCGGGAGCGGCCGCTCTTCGACTGCGGTCCGGACGATCGCTGTTACGCGCTCGATCGCGCGACGGGCACGCTGCGCTTCGGCGACGGTGTCCACGGACGGATTCCTCCCGCGGACGTGGACAACATCCGCGCCTTTCGATATCGCGCGGGCGGCGGCGCCTTTGGCAACGTGCCGGCGGGCGGCATTACGACGCTCGGGTCCTCGGTCGAAGGCATCGAATCGGTCTTCAATCCGACGCCGGCAGGCGGCGGCTCCGATGCGGCGGACACCACGACGATGCTGACCATCGGCCCGCGCGAAATCAGCCATCGCGATCGCGCGGTATCGCCGGAGGATTTCGAGGAGCTCGCCCTCGAAGCGTCGCGCGAAGTCGCGAAGGCGCGCTGCCTTGCGGTCACGAACCTGGCCCGCCGCGGGCCGGGGCGGTCCGATCCGTGCGATCCGGCGCAGCGGCACGACGCCCGCGGCGCTCGTGGGTGGGTGAGTCTGATCATCGTGCCGCGCTCCCACGATCCGCAGCCGTGCCCGTCGCTGGCGCTGCGCCGCACGGTCGGCGACTACCTGCGCGATCGAGCGCCCAGCCTCGTCACTGCGGGCGATCGCCTCGTCGTCCGCCCTCCTGATTATGTCGTCGTCTCCGTCGTCGTCGATGTCTTCGTCACATCCCTGGAGCACGCCGCCCGAGTGGAGCAGCGTGTCCTCGATCGGCTCCAGACCTTCCTGCACCCGGTCGACGGGGGCCCCGACAGAAGCGGATGGGACTTCGGCCGATCGATCGCACGGTCGGACGTGTTCGCCGAGCTCGAGCGGATTGAGGAGGTGGATCGCGCCGAGAACCTCGAGTTTCACGTTGGCACGCGGACGAGCACGGAGACCGTGGCCGTCGGCCCGAACGAGCTGCTGGCCGGCGGGATTCACAAAGTCCGCCTGAGGAAGGCATAACCGATGCCTCTCGACATACCGAACCTCGACACCCTGCGCTGGGCGGACTTGATCGAGGAAGCGCGCGCGCTGATTCCCACTGCCGCGCCCGCGTGGACCGATCACAACATCCACGATCCCGGTATCACGTTCATCGAGCTGTTCGCCTGGCTCGCCGAGATGCAGCTCTATCAGATCAATCGGGTGAGCCAGCGGCATCGGCTGGCGTTCGCGCGGCTGGCTGGCGTCGAGCGATGTCTGCGCAGGCCGGCGCGCGTCGATCTCCGCTTCGACGGGCCTTTGCCCGACAGCGTCGTCATGCCGGCCGGCACCGCAGTGAGACCGCTCGACGGGACCGATCTCGTCTTCGAAACCGAGACGGCGGTCCAGCTCACGCGGAGCCGCCTGCAGCGCGTCACGGTCGACGACGGACACGCGCCGATCGATCAGACGCAGGCCAACAGCACGCCGGGCGTCGCGTTCCTCGCATTCGGCGATCGCGCGGAGACAGGCGCTTCGCTGGGTCTCGGCTTCGACGCGTTCCATCCCGACGAGGAACCCGGGATCCGGATAGCGTTCGACGTATTCGACGACGATCTGAAGACCTCCTGCGAGGGAGACGCGATCGGTTCGTCGTCCTGCGACGCGACCGTCGACGTCAGCGCCGCGCCGGTCGGCCTCGTATGGGAATACCTCGCGGCCGACAGCCGATGGATGCCGCTGACGCCGGTCGGCGACGGCACCAGCGCCTTGCTGCGCAGTGGCGTCGTGGCGCTGCGGACTCCGGGCGACGCGGTGCGTCAGGGCCGCCAGGTGTGGATTCGCGCGCGCGTGGCGAGTGGCGCGTACGACATCGAGCCCAGGCTTCGGCGGATCAGTCTCAACGTGCTGCCCTGCGTCCAGCAGCAGTCGATTGGTGACGAGATCCTGTGCGAGGCGGCCACGGGACTGCCGGATCAGGCATATCAGCTGAAGGAACGTCCAGTGCTGATTCCGCCGGGGACCGCCTCCGATGGTGCGCCGGTCGCGATCCGTGTCGGCGGCGAAGAGTGGACACCCGTCGCGTCGTTCGACGAATCCGGCCCTGGCAGCAAGGCGTTCGTGTTCGACTCCGAGGCGGGTCGCGTGCTCTTTGGCAATGGCCTGAACGGCCTGATACCGGCGTCGGCCCAGCGTATCGTCGCCCGCTACCGCACGTGCGCGGGGTCGAAGGGCAACGTCGCGAGCGGGCTGCGGTGGGCCTTCGTGAGCGGCGGAGTGTCCGGCGTCACGCTCATGAATCCAGCGGCGGCCCGCGGGGGCCGGGATCCCGAAACCGCGGGCGATCTCGAGCTTCGCGCGCAGGCGCTGTTGCGCCACCCGCAGCGCGGCGTCACCCTGACGGACCTGGAGGCCCTTGCGCGTGCGACCCCAGACGCGCGGGTCGCGCGCGCCAAGGCGATTGCGAACTGTCCGACGCCGGAGAGCATCACCGTCGTTGCCGTGCCCAAAGTACGTCCGGGCCGCGGGGGACCGCCGCGAAAACCGTCCGAGGCATTTCTCGCCGCGGTCCGACGATACCTTCAGCGCCGTCGCCTGCTCTGCGACGACATTCGCGTCGTCGGCCCGATGTTCGTCGAGGTCCGCGTCAGCGCCCGCCTGCGGCTCGTCAAAGGCGCAAGCGCGACCGCCGTCATCGAACGCGCCCGTCTGGCGCTCGACGCCTTCCTTGCGGGAGAGCGTGCGGCCGACGGCGCGCCAGCCGCGGGGCCGCTCAACCCGTGTCCCACGCGCTGGCCATTTGGCCGCTCCGTATTCCCGTCCGAGGTGTTTGCGGCGATCGACGAGGTCGAGGGCGTTGATTTCGCGTCCGGCGTCCTGCTGAGCGCGGAGGCGAACGGCACCGCGATCGGGCGTGACGCCAGCGGCGCGATTCCCGTTCCCGCCGCTGGGCTCGTTTATGGCGGCCCTCACGACCTGGCCGTGGACGCCGGCAGCCCGAGGAGGACCCGGTGACGCGGGACGAACTGCGACGACAGATCTTCCGACGCCCCGAGCAGTGGGCGCACGGGATCGGGTTCCGGCTCAGCCCGCTCGATCCCGGCGGTCTCGCCCTCGTCTCGTGCCCTGGATTTGCGGAGTGGATCACCCGCGCCGATGGGGCCCGCTGCGTCGGACACCTGGCGGTGGATGCCTGCGGGCGGATCTTCTGGATCCACCGGCACGATGGATCGCTCTGGCGATTCGATCCCGCCAGCCGGCTCGTCGAAGCCGTCGTGGCGCTCGCGGACGGATCCGACAGGACCGGATCGCTCTTCGGACGCCTCGTGACGGCGCCCGGCCGTCTGTGGATTCTCGACAGAGCCGGCGAGCGACTCATCGCGCTGCGCACGGACACCCTCCAGATCATCGCGGAGGAGCCGCTCTCGGGACCGATCGATGTCGCGTCGGCTTCGAACCGCCTGTTCGTGCTGGATCGAGACGGCGTGCGCACATTCGACGAGACGGGTCGCCCGCTCGGACCGCCGCGCCGCGATCGGCTGGTCCGCCCCGTGGCGATCGCCGCCGACCCGCGGGGTCAATTCTTCTATGTCGTCGACGCGGTCGCGCGCGGCGTTCTGCGGTTTCGCGCGGACGGGTCGTTCGACCAGGAGATCGCGCGTTTTGACGAGATCACACCCGGATTCACGCCTCGCCTCCTGGCCGTGGGTCCGGACGGGAATCTCTTCGTGTCCGACCGAGGGCCGGTCGTGTACGAGTTCTCGATCGAAGGCGGATACATCGGCGGCACGGGGGACACCGGACCGCTGACGGCCATTTCAGGCCTCACGTTCAGCGGTGCCGGCGATCTGCTGGTGTCGTCGCCCCCGGGCATCGCACGCTTCACGCGCGCCACGGGCGTCGCCGGGCAGGAAGGCGTGTTCTACAGCGGCACGCTGGACAACGGCGCGACGGACGCGGGACAGTGGCACCGCCTGGATCTCGTGGCCGACATCGAGGCGAGCGGCGTGCTCGACGTCTTCTATGCCACTGACGACAAGCCGGACTCCGTCGAGGCCGTTGCGAAGATTTTTGCGGACGAGGCGCCGATCAGCGAAAAGGTCTCGGCCCTCGAGCGCCTGTTCGATGGGCGCTGGCAGGGGCCGCAGGAGCTGCGCGCGCTGGGATCGGCGGAACGCGCGGATCGCGCGGCCCACGCGGGCGCTGATCTGGAGCGACCGGCGTCGCACAGCGTCCTTTTCGCCGGCGACACGAAGCGATATCTCTGGCTCAAGCTCGTGCTGTCCGGGCACGCGCCGCGCGCCGCTGCGGCGGTCCGCGAGCTGAGGATCTACTATCCGAGGCTGTCCTATCTTCGCTACTTGCCCGCGGTCTACCAGCAGGACAAACCGAGCCGCGAGTTCCTCCAGCGCTATCTCGCGCTGTTCGAGACCGTTTTCACCGGTCTCGAGGGGACGATTGAACGGATTCCGGAGCTGTTCGATCCACAGCGCACGCCACCGGGGTTTCTTGACTGGCTCGCGCAGTGGCTCGACCTCGGCGTCGAAGAAGACTGGCCGGCAGCGGTGAAACAACGGCTGATTCAGAACGCCTCGAGGCTCTATGGAGAAAAAGGGACGCCCGCCGGGCTGAGCGAGCTGATCGGCATCGTCGTCGACCGGACGCCGGTCATCCGCGAGTCGTTCGAGACCGAACGTCCGTACGTCCTCGGCGGGAGCGGTGGGCCCGGGCTGGCCACCCGGGTCTTCGCCCCGGCGCTGGAAGAACTGCCGGCCACCGCGCGCACGAGACTCGGCCTCGACTCGATTCTGGGAACGTCGAGCATCCGCGCCGATTCGACGAAGCGAGTCAATCCGTTTCGCGCGGCCGCCGGCCACTTCAGCGTGGTGCTCGACCTGTCGCCCCGGGAGTTCGAACGTCACGCGCGCGGACTGCATCGAATCATCCAGGACTTCTCGCCCGCGCACGTGGACTACGACATCCGGCTCAGCACCGGGGCCAGCCTCGGATCCGACACCGTCGTCGGGATGAACTGCCGCGTGGATGATCCGCAGCCGCTGCATCTCGGACACTCGATGCTTGGACGCGGGATCTGCGTCCGGCCCCTCCGATACGGGCCCGAGCTGGGCATCGATGCCGTGGTGGCCGGATCCCACGACGGACCGCGGAGCGCATGCGCCCATACCTACGGAGAACGATGATGCACGAACACGAGTCCTGCGAATGCGGCGTCTGCAAGGTTCCGTATTTCGAGCGGAACAATTACTTTCACGGAAAGACGCTGACCGCGCGCGATCTGGGTGCCGAGCAGCGGTACTTCAACGAGAAGCGGTGGCTGATCAACCGGATGGTGATCGGTTGGGGGGTCGTGTGCGGGCTCGAGGTGACGCTCGAGGGCGGGTGCCTCGGGATCGCGCCCGGTCTCGCGCTGGACTGCTGCGGCCGCGAGCTTCTGGTGTGCGAGCGCGAAGTCCTGGATGCCCGCGTGATTGCCGAGGCACTGCAGGTGGATCCGTGCCTGCCGTCGGGGCACGTCCGGTGGGCGCTGTGCCTGGAGTATCGCGAGTGCCGGCGGGAACCCGTCCAGCCGCCATCAGCCTGCGATCACCGCGAGCGCGGCAGCGAGTACAACCGCATTCGCGACGGATACCGGCTGACTGTCCGCCGCTTCGAGGCCGCGTGTCCCGACGATCACAACGAAGACTGCTGTCCGCACAAGCGGCTCGGACGCGACACGCCGATCCACAAGGCCCTGGTGACGCGATCGCACAAGTGTCCGACGTGCCGCGAATGCGAGTGCGTGCTGCTCGCGGCCGGTGCGCTCAAAACCGATACGTCGAAGTCGCCGCAGATCGTCCTCGACGATGACTCGTGGAAATGGCGGCGGGTGGTGTACACGAATCCCGCCCTCGGGGGTCTCATTCAGTGTTTCCACGGCGGCCTCGCCCACATCACGGGCCTCAGCTGGAAACCCGGCAGCCGCCACAAGGTGGATGAGTTCCTGCACCTGCTCGGCCACGACCACCTGCGCGTGACGTTCGACAGGCCGCTGAACAAGGCCTCCGTCGAGAGACCGCAGACCTGCCGACTGTCGATCTTCATCGCGCGTGACGGCGAGGGCTGCCCGATGCAGATCCTGATCCCGGTCAGGCGCATCGAGTACGACGAGAAGGCGAACCTGGCGGCCTACTACTTCGATCACTACTGCGCCGAGCAGGATCTCCGCCGGACGTGCCATGGCCGCCAGACGATGGCGGAAGTGGAGCTCGTGCTCCACGGCAGCATGATCCTCGACACGCACGGCAGGGCGCTCGACGCCGAGTTGATTCGCGACTTCCCCACGGGCAACGGCGTGGAAGCGGGCGAGTTTATCGCGTACTTCACCGTCGAACCATGACCTGGACAGACGTCGATCGCCGCGACCGCGGAGCGGCAAAGGGCAGCATATGACGACGAAGCCGAACACGAACTGCGAGAGCAAGGGCCTCTGCTACTACGACTCGTCCAGGAGAACGAAGTTCTTCCACGGCATGCTCCTGACCGACGAACATCTGCGCGCCGAGCAGCAATACCACCGCGACGCGCTGAGGCGCGTGAATCGCTATCTCTGGGGCACCGGCACGGTCTGCGGTCTCGAGATCGAGCACACGACCGGCCTCTGCATCAAGGTGCATCCTGGTCTCGCGCTCGATTGCCACGGCAACGTCGTGGAGCTCTGCAAGCCGGTGACGATCGATTTGTGGGACTTGTGCCGCCAGGAGCAGCCGGAAGGCTGTGGTTCCGCGAAGCCCCTGCCGAAGCTCACCAGGGTGCTCGCGCTGCGCTACGCGGAGATCGAGGACGATCCCGTTCCGGTCTTCACGCCGGCGGAGGACTGCACCTCCGCGGGCGAACAGGACAAGTGCCTGAAGTCGAGGGTCCGGGAAGGCTTCTGTTTCGAGTTCCTCGACAAGTGCCACGATGCGCCACAACCGGCGCCGCGGACCGGACTGGTGGACTGCATGAAACGATCCCAACCGTGTCCCGCGTGCGCCTGCGACTGCGGCTGCGGCGACTGCTGGATCGGACTGGGCACGGTCACGATCGATTGCGACAAGAAGACCGTCGAGGTCACGTGCGCGTGCCGCGACGAGGTCCAGAGCCCACGCCGGCTGCGGGAGCAGTTGGCTCACGACTACGCGAAGCTGCACGAGCAGATCGGAGACGTCTACGCGCTGGTGCGGCGCAACGAGGCCAATCACGAAGGCTACGCCAATGCCGTGCGTGCGCAGATCGAGAATCTCAGGGCCGCCCAGCACACATCGCGCGATCGACTGAACGGACTTGACGAAGCGAACGATCTGCGGCGCGACGAACTTCAGGCCCTCCGCGCCCAAAGCGGCGACCAGCGTCAGGAGCTGGAGCGGGTCACGGGCATCATGGACGACCACGCGATCGAAGACCTCAAGCAGCAGGTCGCCGCCCTCAAGAAGCAGGTGGACACGCTGAAGGCGCAGAACAAGACGAAGGCCGCCGGCGGGCCGACGCCGCCATAGCACGGGGATTCCCACGATGCGCGAGACACAGGCCGCCGCCCGGTCAGCCGGCACGCAGCGGACCACGCGGCATCGTCCGCCGCCGCCTGGCATCACGCGCCGGCTGTCGGCCGCGTCGCCCGTCGCCCGGATGCAGGGCTCGGCCGGCAATGCCGCGATCCATCGGCTGCTCAGATCGCGCATCGCCCAGACCAAACTCACCGTCAGCCGCCCCGGCGATGAGCCCGAGCGTGAAGCCGATCGCGTCGCGGGTCAGATCCTGCGAATGCCGGCGCCGGGCGCCGCGCCTTCGGTCGTTCAGGTACCCACGATCGCGCAGCGGGCGTGTCGCGAGTGTGAGGAAGAAATGAAGGGCACGCTCGACGCGAAGCATTCGGCGTCCGATCCCCCGGACGTTTCGCCTGAAGTCGAATCCTACCTGGCGCGTGGCCACGCCGGTCAGCCGCTCGCCGACTCCACGCGCGCGTATTTCGAGCCGCGGTTCGGACGCGACTTCGGCAACGTCCGCGTCCATACTGACGGCCCGGCAGCGGATTCCGCCGCTGCGTTGCAGGCGCGCGCGTATACCGTCGGGTCTGACGTGTTCTTCGCGGCGTCGGAGTACGCGCCCGAATCCCGTGCCGGTCGCTCGCTGCTGGCGCACGAACTGACGCACGTCGTGCAGCAGGGTGGGGCGGATCGTTCGCCAACCGCCGCACTCCGTCGGATCTCCAGGGTCGCGTCCGTCACATGTACGGCTGGACGCCACGGGGCGCCGGCGAACGCCGAGGACATCATCGCCGCGGCCGAGACTCTGGCGGTCGCCGCCGTTGCGTTGGCGGGCATCGACCTGCAGATGCTCCGGCTCGACGCGATCCTGCCAGGGGTCGGAGCGGGCGGCGGCTTCACGATGCCGACGGGCCAGCGTCTGACGAACTACCAGAATAGCTTCGGCCTGCCGCCCGCCGGGAGTGGCGGGCGATTTCGGGATCGCCTCGGCGGCGGCGCGTTCACGTCACAGGCGGAGGCGCTCGTCAACGAGAGTCAGGCGCTCGAGAACCGATTTCAGCGTATCGCCGATCGTCTCAGCGCGGGCGTCCGTTACCGCTGCATTGGCGGATCCACGAGCATCGGCGACTGCCAAGGCCATTGCCAGGGCCGCACTGCCACGGCGTGCCTGAGCAGCAACCTGATCATGCTGTGCCCTGACTTTTGGACCGACTCGATGGGAACGCGGGCGCTGCTGCTCGTTCACGAGGTCGCGCACCTCGCGTTCTCGATCAGGCACGGGCGGAACTTCACACATGCGGACTGCTACGCCAATTACGCGGCCGACGCCGGGGCAGGAGGCTGGAACGGCATTCCTCCCTGTGCGCCCTGACCGGCCTGGGCATCGGCTAGCTGAACGGCGGCCGCGAATCGCGGCAACAGCCCCTTGAGTAAACGCAGGTGCCTGACCACGCCCCGCCCGGCCGTCTCACACGTCTCTCGCTCGCGGGTGCCGCGCGTGCGCGGTCGCCGCTCCAGACGCGTGTCGCCGGCCGTGCGGCCAGCGCGCGGTTGGAGCACAGGATCGGCAATCGCGCGATGCAGCGACTCGTCGCGTCAATCGTCCAGCCGAAGCTGACGATCGCCGGACCGCACGACGCCGTCGAGCGCGAAGCGGATCGCCTCGCCGAGGCGGTCACGCAGGTCTCGCTGCCGCCCGGACGCAGCGATGGTGCCGGCCCGCCGGCCGCGCCGAACCGCCTTGCCTCGTACGTCGAGGTAACGCGCTCCGGCGGAGATCCGCCACCCACCGGGCCGCGCGCGCTGTTCGAACCTCGGCTCGGCCGATCTTGGCGGTGTCCGGATCCACACCGACGCTGCGGCCGCGCGTGGCCCTGGATCTTGGTCGCACGTTCGATCAGAGGGTCATCGACGGTATGAAGTCGTATCTGGTGGAAAACGCGAAGACCGAGCACGATTCCTGCATGGTCTGCATGAACAAAGGCATAAGCAAGCTGCTCGAGGATCCGAAGCAGAAATTGACGCCGAAGTCGGTGGACGCGACGATGGAGCTGCTGCGACGGGGTGGGCACGCGAGCGAGCCGCGGGTGATAGGATTCAAGGATAAGCGCGGCCGCGTCACAAGGGGAGGCGCCCGGCCTTACGTTCTCACCGAGAGTGTTGGCGGGGCGCTCATCGAGATGGTCGGCGGCGACGTGGGGTGGAGCGTCTTGGGGATGAGTCTCCTCGAGGGATTCCACAGCGTCACGCTGACGGTCGACACGAACCACCCGGCCAATCCAAAGATCTACTGGTCCGATCAATGGAAGTCCAAGGGCGGCTGGAAGGAATACTCGAAAGCGGACTTGGACACTGAGGTGACAAAGCTCATCCAAGGCTTTTGGGATAAGCAAGCGGAGGGCTGAAACACACGACCGTCGTCCGCCTTTGGAGACTCCGGCCGTAACCTCGCGCGAGTTCCGACCACCACGGCGTACCGAAGACAGCAGCTTACGAGGTAGCCCATGGCTCTCGCCGCCGCTCCCGTGAAGACCAGGCACAAGCCGCACCTCGATCGTCAGCACGCGACGCGCCCGCCATCGAGTGCTAGCCGCGTCCGTGCCGTCGAGCCGCTGGCGCATCTGCAAGGGGCGGTCGGCAACCGCCACATGCATCGTCTCCTTCAGGGCCTGCCGATGCAGGCGCGACGGGATCCCGCCGCGGCCGGTCGGCCGTTCATCGCTCCGGTGCAACGCACCTGCGCGGGATGTGAGGACGAACGCGAGCGTCCCCCGGTTCAGGCGCAACGAGCGCTTGGCGCCGCTCAGGGTACGCCGGGACTTCCCAGCGGTCTTCGACATGGCCTCGAGCAGCTCTCGGGCTTCGATCTATCCGGCGTGCGAGTCCATCTGAACTCCTCACAACCTGCCGCGCTGGATGCCCTTGCCTACGCGCAGGGCTCGGAAATACATGTGGCGCCAGGGCAAGAGCGTCATCTGGCGCACGAAGGATGGCACGTCGTGCAGCAACTCCAGGGTCGGGTGCGCCCTACGCTGGAGGCTGGCGGGGTGTCGATGAACACGGACCCGAGCCTGGAGCGGGAGGCGGAGGTGATGGGGCCGAGGGCGCAATCGGCTGGCGACAACGTCGGCGGGGCATTTGGTTTGGCGGTTGCCACAGAAGACGGACGTGTCCTCGACGAGCAGGACTATGTCACCGGCTTCAAACGCCCTGCCGCGGCCGTGGTCCAAAGAAGGGCGACATTCACGGCGGGTACGGTGTCGGCGACGACAAACCTGGCGGCGTCGCTTCTCGCGGGTAATTTTCAGGCTGGGTTCACGCCACCTACTCTGAATGGCACGCCGATTCTCAGCACGGCCGACGCGCGCGGGGCAATTCGCAGGCCGACTCTCGGGGGGCGGTCGAACGCAGACGGGACGGCTGACGCATGGGTCCAGACCGTGCCAACGAACGAAGCCAGTTTCACGATGCAGCTGCCGACGAACGGTCCCTGGTTCGCCACGCAACCGAAGACCACCGTAGCGGGTCTCTTCGCTCAGCTCGGAGGCGCGGGCAGTGTCCCGGCCGGATGTCTCACTACAGGCGACAGCACGCTTAGGGTCCACGGACGACCGTCCGATGCCGCGTTTGCCACGGCTGCCCGCACGCACGAAAACCTCCACGCCCGCGACCATCGGGTTGGTTTCATCGCCGTGATGATCCCCTGGGATGTGACAGTGACCCTGATGCAGGGGCAGCGCAGACGGTTCAACGGGGCGACTCCGGCCGACGCGGAAGCGGCATTGTGGACAGCGGTGGGCGGCACACCCGACGATATCGCCGATCTGCAGCATACGACGTGGATCAACGCGAACAACGCGACACACGCCGCCGGCACCACGCTTGCTACGGGCGGACCCGCGACCCCATCGAACTTCGCGGCGAACGCGACGTGCACGACGGCGTCGTTGGACCTCTCGTGATGGCGAGGTGAAAGCGAAATCTCCGCAGAAAATGACGATGGCACTAACGCTTTCGTGCGCGGTTCGCCTTGACACCGACCGTCCCGGGGTCCTGGGACCGATTCGCGTGAGTGTGACGATCGTCAACGACGCCGATCAATCTGTCGACGTCGTGAATCCTGACGCAGGCAGTCCGCCTCCTGGGCTTCAGTGGCCGGCCTCAGGCGAGGCCTACCGACTCGCCGTGCTGATCGGGCAGGGATTGTTCAGTCTTGCCGTTGAACGCGACGGGCACCCGGTCCCGAGCAAGGGACTCGCACCCTGGGTCACGCCAATCCTGGCCCGGCGGGCGCTTCAGCCGAACGCCAGTTTGTCGCTCCAATTCGATTTGAGTGAATTCTTCGCCCTCGACAAACCCGGACTGTACACCGTGACTATCACGTATCACGACCAGGACGTCCGCGCCGAAGGGTACGCGACGTTCCGTGTCACTTCTGGCGACCATGCCAGCAGTTCATCAGCCGCAGACGCGTAGGCCGGCGTTGCCGGGGCGCGCCCGCGACGCGGCGCTGAGGCGGGCCGCCGGGCGTCCCGTGGCGCGGATGAGTCACGTCCATCGCCTTCAGCAGCTGGCGGGCAACGAAGCGACGGCACGGTGGCTCGACACGCATCACGTGGCGAGCCGACCGGCGGCAGCCAGCGTCGCGGCCCCAGCGGCGCAGCGTCAGACGGTTACGGAGAAGAGCTTCCCCGGCGGCGGAAGAGTCGACGACGTCCGGCCCGGTGAACACCTGCTGTGGAACTTCGAGATCGGGAGCGCGGCGCTGACGGCTGGCCACTTGACGGCGATTCCCAGACTGGCCGCGGAGGTCAAGAACGCGTTGACGCGGGACCCCTCGGCGGTGATCGACATCGAGGGACAGGCGAGTCTCACCGGGACGCACAATGACGAGCTCGCCGAGAAGCGCGCCAACGCCGTCAGGGACGCCCTCGTCAAACAGGGCATCAAGGCCGATCGATTCAACGTCATCGCCGTGGGGGCGCTGAAGTCGCGAGCGGCGCTCTCGCAGGAGAACCTCGCGCGCAGCCGCGCCGTGCGCCTGATCACGCCGCCACATCTGTTGCTGACGCAACCGAACCAGCCCACCCCGCTTCCCTCGGGCAGCTGTGCGATTGCCTCACTCCTCACCGTGGCCACCGGCTCTTCGGTGGAATCGACGATCAACGGACCCTTCAGGAAGCTGGTTGCCGGAAGCGGAAACGGGAACCCTCCCGGCATGCGGGTGGACGTGCTCGCGCAAGTGACGCCGCCTGGCTGCGGATCGTTCTCGTTCGTGCAGAACGTGGACGCCTTCCGGCAGTTCGTCTACAAGGACCGAACTCGGAACACGTTTCAGAGCGCAGGCTTCGTTCTGGATACCTCGAACCCGTACAGATCGCAAGTGTTCCCGTCGCCAGGACCCAACCTGGTCAACGTGGGGGCTAACGACTCGCCGTCGCAGTCGGTCGACAACCTGACCGAGACATTCACCAAAACCCTGGAGGCGCGTGACGATTTCAGGATGTTCGTGATGTTCACACCCCCCGGCGGTGCACCGCAGGTCCTGCACGTCGTCGAATGGTCATGGGTCGGCCTGTTGAAGAATGACAAACCTGATGATCTCAACAACGGCAACCTGGTCAAGGATGCCGGAGCGTCACGAGTAACCCCTCAGAGTGGTGCGGGGAGGCCTACCGGCGACGCACCTGTGACATCGCCGAACGTCACCAGTTTGTCTTGGACGACGGACAACGCGGGCGATCCGAATCGAAATACCTTAGCCAACATTCACCGTCGAGTCATCCTCGACAGGAGCAAGCCCTCCGCTGACCCGAGATGATGCATTCGCGTGCGGCCCTTGCCGCGCCATCAACGGCGTGAGCACACCCGACCGTGCATCAAACAGCTCCCATGGCGACCCACCCGCCGGCATAGTTCATGGTTGCGCGGCCCGACATGGCTGTCAGAACTCCACGTGGACGCGGGCCATCTGTACGAGGACCGGTCCGCGATCCTGGTTGTAACCAGGATGGTCGATGTACTGCAGTCCGGCAGACGCGGACACGCCTCGCCAGACGTGCGCGGTGTAGTACGTCTCGACGATATCCTCGCGTCCGTACCTCAATCCGCCGTCGCCGAGCAGGAATCCGAGACCGCCCAGTGCGAGATAGTCGCGGTGCGGCGCCGACAGACCGTTTGACACCAACGCCACCCCCACGCGATCCAGCGGCCTGTGCCAATGCCCGCCCGCAACGTCGCCGCCAATGGCCACGCTGTTGTTGACCTCGGTGTAGGCAAACGACTCGCTGTCCCCGCTGTTCCAGCCCGTGCGGGCGAAGAGTCGGACACCGTTGGGCATCGTGTGGTCGGCGTTCACCCCGACGCCGTATTTGATCCGCCCTTGCCGCCGATGTGCTTCGATGTCGGGCGTCGCACCCTGCCCGGCGCGGAAGGCGCCAATCGCCTCGGTGTAGCTCCCCATGTCGGCGTGATTCGCGTAGCCGAGCAGCCGCAGGGTAAACGCGGGCGTTGGTCGGAGCTCCAGCTCGACGTTCTCGCCGCGTGCCCTGGCGAAGTGCCAATCGAGCACGATGCCATTCGCGACGGTCGGCATGAGCGCTTCGGCGCCGCGCACCGACCACCGCGGCGTGTCGTACTCGACGATCAGCCCGTAGGTGTATCCGCGGGTGTCCGCGGCATAGTCGTACGCCCCGTTGTTGTCGACGGTCCAATTGGTAAACTGCAGGTGACTGTCGTTGCCCACCGCGTTGACGTCGAAGAAGTCGACGATCCCCAACTTGCCCGCGCGAATCTCCAAACGCCGTGCGGGCAGGTGGGCGGCGAGAGCGAGCGGGGTCGGCGTGACGTCGACGAAGTCCGGCGACAGCGCAATGACCTTCCGCACCATGAGCCGGGCGAGATAGGGGGTGCTGCCCAACGTCGGATTCCGCACCACGTCCAAGTCGGTGAAGCCGGCGAGCCCGAAGGCGTCGCTCAGACCCCGTCCGCCGGCGCTCTCGACGTCGAGGAACGCCTCCCATCCATGTCCAAGGCGCAGCCCGGTGTATAGCGTCAACACCCGCGAGACCGTTCGCTCATGCCTGGGCAGAAAGCTATTGTGCCCAGTGTAGGTTGCCGGGAATGACCCGTGGGCCTGCTCGATCAGGTTGATCTGCCCGGAGAGCCACCATCTGGTCGACTCAGCATGTGAAAACAAGGTTGTGACCGGCACCTGGTCGGGCGATGCGGGTGCAGGGCTTTGCGCAGCGAGCGCCTGCCCTCGGGCAGCCACGATCACAACGATCGCCAGCAGGGTTCGAAGCATGTCTCTTGCCGCTCGCATCATCGTCGATCGATCCTTCATGACGTTCTCGTCACAGCCACGCGTGGAACCGCCGGAGGTACCACGTCTTCACCAGTTGGGTCAGGACGCCGTAGGCCAGCAGCGTGGCGAGCAGCCACCCGAAGAAGGCGCGCGGCACGTGCGCCAGACTTAGCGCCGATCCCAAAACCGAGAACGGGAGATAGAGGCCGACCGCCATGATCAGAGACGTCAGCAGCAGAACCGGCACAGCGGCGCGACTCTGGATGAACGGGATTTTTTCCGTGCGAATCATGTGGACGATCAGCGTCTGCGACAGCAGGCTCTCGATGAACCACCCCGACTGAAACACCGGCTCGCCGGCGGGCCCATTCGCGTGAAAGACGAACCACAGGAGCAGGAAGGTGGTGATGTCGAACACCGAGCTGATCGGCCCAATCCACACCATGAACCGGGCGATGCCGGTGGTGTCCCACTTGCGCGGCAGTCGCAGGAATTCCGGGTCCATCCGGTCCCAGGGCAACGACAACTGCGAGAAGTCGTAGAGCAGGTTCAGCACGAGAAGCTGCACCGGCAGCATCGGCAGAAACGGAATGAACGCGCTCGCGATCAGGACGCTGAACACGTTGCCGAAGTTCGAGCTCGCGGTCATCTTGATGTATTTGATGATGTTGCCGTAGACCTCGCGGCCCCTGAGGACGCCGGTCTCGAGCACCAGCAAGCTCTTTTCGAGCAGGATGATGTCCGCCGACTCGCGCGCGATGTCCGCCGCGGTGTCGACCGAGATGCCGACGTCCGCATCGCGCAGCGCCGCCGCGTCGTTAATCCCATCGCCGAGATAGCCGACCGTATGACCGCCCGCCTGGAGCGCGCGAATGATGCGCGCTTTCTGTAGCGGATTCAGCTTGGCGAAGATCGACGTCTGTTGCGCGGCCGTCCGCAGTTCGTCGTCGGAGAGATGTTCGAGCTGTGATCCGAGGACGACGCGATCGGCAGGAATGCCGACGTCGCGGCAGACTCGGCGCGTCACGACGTCGTTGTCGCCGGTCAGCACGACGACGTTGACGCCGTGCTCACGCAGGGCAGCGATCGCCTCGCGGGCGGAATCCTTGGGCGGATCGAGGAACCCGATGAAGCCGGCCAGCACCAGCTCGCGCTCATCCGCGACCGAGAACACGTCGGTCGAGATCGGCACGGTCTTGTGCGCGACCGCGACGACGCGAAACCCGTCCTCATTGAGTCCGCGGACGACAGCGTTGGCCTGATCCCACAGCGGCCGGGTGAGTGGCAGTTCCCGGCCGTCGAGATCAACCTGCGTGCAGATGCTGAAGACCTCTTCGACCGCCCCTTTACAGATCAGGACCCGCTCGCCCGGCCGCCTCGTGACGACGACCGACATCCGGCGGCGGAGAAAATCGAAAGGGATTTCGTCGACCTTCTCCGCGTGTTGGAGCACGTCGACCTTGTGCTCCAGTTCCACGTGCTCGAGCACCGCCCGATCGAGCAGGTTCTTCAGGCCGGTCTGGTAGTAGCTATTGAGGTACGCGTACTCGAGGACCGCGTCGCTGACCTCGCCTCGGACGTCGCGATGCTTCTCCAGGATCACGCGGTCCTGGGTCAGGGTGCCAGTCTTGTCCGTGCACAGCACGTCCATCGCGCCCAGGTTCTGAATCGCGTTCAGACGCTTGACGATGACCTTGTGCCTCGCCATCGTCACGGCGCCTTTCGCGAGATTGGCGGTCACCACCATCGGCAGCATCTCCGGCGTGAGGCCGACAGCCACGGCGATCGCGAAGAGAAACGCTTCCTTGAAATCGCCTTTGACCAGCCCATTCAGCAGAAACACGATCGGCACCATCACGAGAATGAAGCGGATGAGCACCCAGGTCACGGCATTCACGCCGCGGTCGAAACTGGTGAGGGCCCGCTGTCCCACGACGCGCTTCGCGAGCGAGCCGAAGACCGTGTGACTGCCCGTCCTCACGACCACGGCGGCGCCAGTGCCGCTGATGACGGTCGTGCCCATGAAACACAGGTTGTTGTGGTCGAGCGCACTGGCGCCGGCCGTCGACGCCTGGTCGGCAGATTTGTCGACGACGCCCGCGAGCGTGTCGTATTTCTCGACCGGCATGGCTTCGCCAGTGAGCGCCGATTGGCTGATGAACAGATCCTTGGAGCTGATCAGGCGGATGTCGGCCGGAATCATGTCGCCGGCAGAGAGATGCACGATATCTCCGGGCACCAGCTCTTCGAACGGGATCTCGCGCTTGCCGCTGATCAGGACGTTCTCGTCGTCGCGGTGAGGGTAGCGACGGGTCACCGTAGCGGTCGTTCGCACCATCGCCCGCAACGCTTCGGCGGCGCGCGACGAGCGGAACTCCTGGAAGAACCGCATGACGACGCTGACGACCACCATCACCGACACGACGGCCGTGCCTCTGAGATCGCCGGTGGCGTAGGATACCGACCCCAGGACGAACAAGACCAGGATGAACGGGTTTCGGAAGTTGTTCAAGAGCATCACCGGCCACGCCGCCGCCCGCTCGTGCGCGACGGTGTTGCGCCCGTATGTCTCCAATCGCTGCTCGATCTCGGACTCAGCCAGGCCGTCAGCCGTGGTAGCGAGCGTCTCGAAGACAGACGCGACCTGTCCCCGCGCGGCGTCGACCAGCGCCGCCGATGCGCCGTTGCCATGCGGTCTCGAGGATCCCGAGGCCGTTTGGCCGGCCGCGCCCAGTGCCGCGCTGAGATATGTCGCGAACAGCTTCATCACTCGTTCCAGCAGGGATCGGGCAGACTCCGTCGGTGCGGTCTGCGCCGACCGTTTCTCGAGGTCATGATGCGGAAGCGAAAGGCCGCGCGAGGACTCGCGCGGGATCACCTCACTCCGCGATCTTCATTGCCGTGAAGACGCCGGAGAGAGGTGGCGGGCGTGAATGCCGGCCGACTACCCCCGAGCGTCTTCCAATCCGATGTCCGTCCCTCTACTCGGAGACTGGTCGTCTTGAGTACGCATAACCATTTCCGATCTGCGCTGCACCTGCAGCCTGCACATCTCCGCCATTGTCGGCTTCACGCGCTGACCGTGTCAAGGGCAAACACGCCAGTGTCGCCTAAAAAGATCATATAGGCTACCCGGGTATGTCATATAGGCCACCCGGGTATACTGACGGCATGTCGCACACCATTCGAAACAAGAAAAAGCTCGCGCATCGGGTGGCCCGCATCCGGGGACAGGTCAATGCGCTGGCGGTGGCGTTGGCCGGGGAAGCGGAATGCGGCGATGTGCTGCGCTTGATCGCCTCGGCGCGCGGTGCGATGGACAGCCTGATGGCCGAGGTGATCGAGGGGCACATCCGTGACCACGCATTTCGTGGCGCGAGAGCCAGGTCCGAGGAGAGGGAGGCTGCGGATGACCTCATTGGCATCATCCGGGCATACTTGAAATAGGTGGAATCATGGATTGGGCGGCAGCTCCAGGCTCAGATAGTCGTACATCACATGGTCGGAGGCCCCACCCGATCGACCCTGCACGAGAGTGATGGTATTGGTCCCAACATGGAGCCGCGAAACCGGGATCGAGACGTACTGGACCGCATACTTGGCGTGGATGCCTTCACGGATGAGGGCGTTGCCGCCGCTCCCCGATGGGTAAAAGGTCGTGAACAGGTTGGCTTCGTCGTTCACGTAGAGGTCGATGCGAGCGTGATCGGCGCTGGCGAACGCCAGCGTCAGCGTGGCAATGCCGCTGGCTGGAACGCTGGCGAGATCAAAGTTGATCCGCCACTTCCACGGAGTCCAGTCGGCCGGATACCCGGGTTGAGCGTAGTTCCACGCGGACGACCAGTCATCAACGCCGACCGTGTATTCAAGGGGGTTCGGTAGTTCGGACGGGAGCTGTTCCCACAGGAACGGCTCAAAATAGTCTGAGCCGTGGCGAAACTCGCGGGCGGTGCGATCCGGCACGCCGATCTCCCACGCGATCGACGATCCAGGATGCGGCACCGTCCATGTCAGCGCCCCGAGCGAGGTCGTTAGTACTGATACCGCTTGGATTCGAACTGCCAGTTTCCCTCCGTGTCCGGCTGCGCCAGACCGACCCAGGCGCCGGCTCCAGTCAAGTCAGGCTTGAGCGGATCCTGCACGAGGAATGAACCTGTCACCGTGCCTCGATCAGGGTCCTGCGGATACTCGGCATTTCCCCTCAGCCAGCTGAACGGCCAGGAAGCCTGATCCGCCTGGGCCCGCGCCTGCGCGTCGGCCCAGCAGGCATCGGCGCCGGCCGGGCAGCTGTTCAAATAGATCAAGTACGGTCCGTACATCTTCTTCCATGCTTCCCCGGCGGCGACCGAGGTGGACGATCCGTTGTAGTGGTTCATGCCGAAGTGCACGTGGATGATCCGATCGGCGGAGGTCAGATCGTTCTTCGTCGGACCATCGTTGAAAAACTCGTGGCCGCCGAAGACGAGCCACGCGCCGATGTTGTTGACGTCGCTCGCGTGCCCCCATGTGCCCAGATCCCAGTAGTTCGCGCTGTACTCGTACTTCGAATCGTACTTGCCGGCGCGGACGCCGGTTTTCTGAGACCATCGACATAAATTTTCTCGACGAGATCACTCGCAAGCTTCCACACCATTCGCCACTCACTCACCCCGGTGGCGGGATATCCGGCTGGATGATCCAGGAGGACGTACGCGTACACTCCCGAGTCGCCCCGCCGCAGCACGTAATGGATCTCGATGTCGAATGCATGAGGGGTTCCGCTCCATACTCGCCTGAGTGAGATATCCGCCATGTCCGCGGTTAAGGTGGTGACGCTATAAATGCATCCGCTCGGCTGCTCGTAGCCGGCTCCACCGTCCATGCTGAAATAGATGTAGCCGTTGCTCGAGGTGTTCACCATCTGGTGCCCCTGGTAAATGAGCGAGGTCACCTTGGCGTTGCTCTTCGTGATGGTTGCTGTGAGGTAGCCATTTGCGAGCGTCACGGTCGCCCCTTGGTCCGTCAGGGAGACATCCTGCGCGCATGCCGGCCATGCCCACCCGACGATGAACGCGATCGCGAGGCTGACGGGCCGCGAGTCTTTCATGATCTGCTCCCAGTGGCAGGCTAAACCGGAGTTTCCGATTTAACGCCGGACTCGGCGGCAGTCTACACCTGCAGATGGGTTCCACGTTCACGCCGCGGAGCCCGATAGCATCGCAGCGATCATTGCGGCGATCTGCCGCTCCGAGGCCTTCGGCGAGGACTGGAACCGTCGGCCAAAATCCAACGCGAACGGGTCCGGGAAGATGTCCTCCTGTCCGGCCTCAATGCCGTCGAGGATCGCGAACGCCACGTCGCGCGGCGAGGTCTTCGGCAGCGCAAGGTCACGAATCATGTCGGTGTCAACGGGGCCCGCGTACACGCCGAAGACCGAGGTGCCCTGCGGCTCGAGGAGGATACGCGCGGCTTGGGTCAGGGAATGGAGCGCGGCCTTCGACGCGCTGTAGGTCGGGAGAAAGGGGATGTTGGTCAGGCCGGCCGCCGAGCCGATGTTGACGACAGCACCTCCGCGGTTCCTGGCCAGCGATGGCGCCAGGCGCTGGAGCAGCTGCAGAGGCCCGAAGTAGTTCACCTCCATCTCGCGCCGGGCTTGGTCGATGACCGCTGAATCCGCGATTCCTCCGGCAATCGCCACGCCGGCGTTGTTGAAGACCAGCTCGACGTCCGACGCCGCTTCTCCGGCCGCCCGGATCTGGTCCGCGTCGGTTACGTCGAGCCGCAGCGAAACGAGCCGCTCGCCGAGCAAGTCGCGCAGCGCCTCCGGATTGCGCGCCGTGGCGTAGACCTTCCTCACGCCCCGGGTGAGGAGCGCTTCCGTCAGCGCTCGCCCGATGCCGCGGTTGGCGCCCGTCACCAGGGCGACCGCTCCTTCGATTCTCCGTGCGTTCATCGTCTCTTCCTTTCTTGGTGGGTTGGTCGGTTCGATACGACGTGGTGGTTGTTGGTCATGAGATAAAGTTAGCGCCGGGTATCGAGACGGTGGGAGTGACAAGTGTGGCGGGATTCCGATGGACTCGCTGATCACGGCCGCGGCGCGTGCACTCGCGGCGGGTGATCCCCTCGGCGCATTGAAGCGGGTCGCCCTGCGCGAGGACGCGCCGGCGCTCGCGCTTCGCGGCATCGCGATGGCGCAGCTCGGCGATCTCGTGCGAGCGAAGGCGCTCCTGCGACATGCCGCGCGTGCCTTCGGTCCCAAAGAGGCGGTGGCCCGCGCGAGGTGCGTGGTCGCCGAGGCCGAGATCGCGCTGGTCTCGCGCGACCTGGGCTGGCCGGCGAAGGCGCTCGACGCGGCGCGGGTGACGCTCGAAGAGCACGGCGACCGCGTCAACGCCGCGCATGCGCGGTATCTCGAAGTCCGGCGCCTCCTTCTGATCGGGCGCATCGACGAGGCCGAGCGTACGCTGGCCGGGCTCGACCGCGCGTCCCTTCCTCCCGCGTCGAGGATCGTCCACGACCTGGTGGTCGCGGGGATCGCGATGCGGCGCCTGCGGACGAAGGCGGCGCG
>WNFI01142701.1_pt1 | contig 51842 bp, 51 predicted proteins | sample 5400471 | NCBI WGS metagenome assembly WNFI01 (sample SAMN13153348, study PRJNA577476) | soil metagenome | isolation source: 100 cm saprolite on Douglas fir-dominated hillslope | place: USA:California | collected 2013-09-17
CCGCGGGAACGCCCGCCGGGGACACCGCCCCGGGTGAGGAAGGCGACGGCGCCCAGGCCGGGCAGGGCGCCGGGAGCTGCGCGGCGAGCCTGGCCGATGCGCTGGTGGAGGTCGCCGGGGCGTACCTGTCGGGGAAGATCGCCACCGCCGGCAACCCGGACATCTACCAGGTGATCGTGCACGTCGGCCCCGAAGCCCTCACCACCGGGCCAGGCCCCGGCGAACCGGCCGGCGTTTCCGCGGAGACGCCCGGCGACCCGCCAGCGGGCCCGGCCGCCAGCGCCGGGTCCCGGCCCGCCGGGCACCCCGCCCGCCCGGCACGCTGCCACCTCGACGACGGCCCCGCCATCAGCCCGGCCGCCGCGCGGGCCCTGGCCTGCCACGCCACCGTGTCCTGGATGCTGCACGACCACGACGGCACCCTGCTCGACGCCGGGCGCCGGCACCGCAAGCCCACCCCCGCGCTGCGCCGCGCCGTCCGCGAGCGCGACCAGGGCCGCTGCCAGTACCCCGGCTGCCACTCCCGCCGCACCGACATCCACCACATCACCGCCTGGGCCCAAGGCGGCAAGACCCGGCTCCGCGACCTGATCTTGCTCTGCGAAGCCCACCACGTCATCGTCCACGCCCTCGGCTACCTGATCACCCCCGCCCCCAGCGGGTTCGCCTTCACCCGCCCCGACGGCCAGCCCATGCCCCCCAGCCCCGCGCTGCCCGGCAGCGACGGCGACCTGGCCAGCTGCCACGACGCCGATATCACCACCGACACCATCATCCCGGCCGGGCTCGGCGACAAGCTCGACCTGGACCTGGCCATCTGGGCCTGCTTCGCCAACGCCCGCATCGACGAGCAACTGGCCAGCCAACAGAAGCAGGATCTAGCCGCCTGAAGAACAGGACGCCGGATCAGGCGCCGTCCAGCTGGCCCGTCCCGCCGCCGCCAGCTCGGCGCTGCCTTCCACCGGAACGCCATCGGGCAGCACGAGCACGTGCCCAGCCCTTCAGGAAAGCCAACAGGCCGGCGGAACCGCAACACCGACAACCCCGCCTACTACCCGACCGGGCAAACGTGCCCCGACCGGGACTCTAGATGACGCGGGAGCCGTGGCCTTCCCAGTAGCGCTCGCGCAAGAGACGCTTGTAGAGCTTGCCGTTGTCGTCGCGCGGTAGCTCGTCGGCGAAGTCGACGCTGCGCGGGCACTTGTAGGTCGCCAGCTCGGCGCGGCAGTACGCGAGCAGCTCGGCTTCCAGGCGCGGCGTCGCGGCGGACGGATCGGCGGCCTGCACGACGGCCTTGACCGCCTCGCCCATCTCCGGGTCCGGCACGCCGATGACAGCGACGTCGGCCACAGCGGGATGGCCGGCGAGCACGTTCTCAGCCTCCTGCGGGTAGATGTTGACCCCACCCGCGATGATCATGTGGGCCTGGCGGTCGGTGAGGTAGAGATAGCCCTCCTCGTCGAGGTACCCGATATCCCCGAGCGTCCGCCAGCCCTTCTCGTTGGTGACCGACGCGGTCTTGCCGGGGTCGTTGTGGTACTCGAACCGGCGGCCGCCGGCGAAGTACACCACTCCCGCCTGGCCGGACGGCACCTCCTGGCCGTCCTCGCCCACGATGTGGCACTCGTCCATGGGCCGGCCGACCGACCCAGGATGGGCCAGCCACTCCTGCGGCGTGATGGCCGCCGTGCCGATGTCCTCGGTGCCGGAGTAATACTCGTGGATGATCGGCCCCCACCAGTCGAGCATCTGGCGCTTCACCGCGATCGGGCACGGCGCGGCCGCGTGCGTTACGTAGCGCAGGCTCGAGAGGTCGTAGCGCGTGCGCTGCTCCTCGGGCAGGCGCAGCATCCGGATGAACATCGTGGGAACGAGCTGCGCGTGGGTCACCCGATGGCGCTCGATGAGCTCGAGGCACGCCCGCGGGTCAAACCGCTCCATCACGACGGCCGTCGCACCGAGCCGGTGCATCGACATCGAGAAGACGAGGGGCGCGGCGTGATACAGCGGCGCCGGCGACAGGTAGACGGAGCCGGCACCGATCCCGCGCGCCAGCAGGCCCTGCGCGATCTGCACCGGTGCCGACGACGGGTCGCCCAGGGGGGTGCCGGGCAGCGGCTTGCGCACACCCTTGGGACGTCCGGTGGTGCCCGACGAGTACAGCATCTCCCGGCCCTCGCACTCAATGAAGGGGGATGGGGAGGCGGGCGGGGGGTCCGCCCCGGCGCCCGTCAGCACGTCGTCGTAGCGCTCGAAGCCATCCAGATCGCCGAACGCGGAGATGCGCACCCGCAGGCGCGACAGGTCGAGCCCGGCGACGACCTCGGCCAACGCCTGCGAAGCGATGACCGCGACGGCCCCGCAGTCATCGAGGACGTACTGCACCTCCCCCGGGCGCAGGTGCGTGTTGACCGCCGTGTAGTAGAGGCCCGAGCGCTGGGCCGCCCACGCGACCTCCAGGTAAGGCCGGTTGTTCTCCATGAAGATGGCGATGTGGTCGCCGGCGGCCAGGCCGCGGGAGCGCAGCGCCCGGGCGAACCGCGCGGACCGCTCCTCGAGCTGCGCGTAGGTAACGGTCTCGCCACTCGCCCCCATGGCGATCGCCGGAACGTCCGGCGTATGCTCGGCGTGCCAGGTCGGTGTCATGGGCGCGGGCCTCACCGCACCACCCCTCATCTCGTGCGGGCGGAGCAATTGCGTTCTCCAGTATGAGAATTATATTCTCGTATGAGCCGGGAGGAGACGCAATGGCATGGGACTTCGAGACCGACCCCGAGTATCAGAAAAAGCTGGACTGGGCCGACGGGTTCGTGCGTGACGAGGTCGAGCCGCTCGATTACCTGTTCCCGCACCAGCAGTTCGTACCGATGACCGACACCCAGCGCAAGATCATCGATCCGCTGAAGGACGAGGTGCGCCGCCAGGGCCTGTGGGCGACGCACCTGGGCCCGGAGCTCGGGGGCCAGGGCTTCGGCCAGCTCAAGCTGGCGCTGCTCAACGAGATCCTGGGCCGGTCGTCGTGGGCCTCCACCGTCTTCGGCACCCAGGCGCCCGACACAGGCAACGCCGAGATCATCGCCCACTACGGCACGCCGGAGCAGAAGGAGCGCTACCTCCAGCCGCTGCTCCACGGCGAGCTGTTCTCGTGCTACTCGATGACCGAGCCGCACGCCGGCGCCGACCCGACGCTGTTCAAGACCCGGGCGGTCAAGGACGGCGACGAGTGGGTGATCAACGGGTGGAAGTACTTCTCCTCGAACGCCAGGACGTCGTCGTTCCTGATCGTCATGGCGGTCACCAACCCGGACGTGAGCCCGTACCGGGGCATGTCGATGTTCCTCGTGCCGACCGACACGCCCGGCGTCAACATCGAGCGCAACGTCGGCCTGCACGGCGAGCCGCTCAACGAGGGCTTCCACGCCCTGATCCACTACGAGGATGTACGAGTGCCCGAGGACGCCCTGCTCGGCGGCGAAGGCCAGGCCTTTGCCATCGCCCAGACGCGGCTCGGCGGTGGCCGCATCCACCACGCCATGCGGACGGTCGGGCTGGCCCGCAAGGCGCTCGACATGATGTGCGAGCGGGCCCTCAGCCGGCAGACCGCTGGCAGCCTGCTGGCCGAGAAGCAGTTCGTGCAGGGCTATATCGCCGACTCCTACGCCCAGCTGGTCCAGTTCCGGCTGTTCGTTCTGTACACGGCATGGGAGATCGACAAGTACCACGACTACAAGCGGGTCCGGAAGGACATCGCCACCGCCAAGGTGGTCATGCCCGCCGTGCTGCACGACATCGCCTGGCGGGCCATGCAGGTGCACGGCGCGCTGGGCACGACCAACGAGATGCCGTTCTTCCAGATGATCCACGGGGCGGGGGTCATGGGGCTGGCCGACGGCCCCACCGAGGTGCACAAGATGACCGTCGCCCGCCAGCTGCTGCGGGACTACCGGCCCAGCGGCAAGGGCGAGCCGGCCGAGCACCGCTTCCTGTCCGGCGGGACGCAGAACGAGATCTACGAGATCCGCCGCGGTGGCGAGCGCTGCGCTATCCGCATCCCGCCGCGCAACGCGCCGGCCGACCGCGACGAGGGCATCCTCCGCGAGTGGCGGATCATCCAGGCGCTGGACGGCACCGACGTGCCGCACCCGCCCGCCGTCGCCGTGTGCGAGGACGCCTCGGTGCTCGGCCGGCCGTTCTACCTCATGGGGTTCGTGGACGGCTGGTCGCCGATGGGCCGCACGACCTGGCCGGAGCCGTTCGACACCGACCTGCAGGCGCGTTCCGGGCTGGGTTACCAGCTGGCCGAGGGCATCGCCCTGCTGTCTAAGGTCGACTGGCAGGCCAGGGGCCTGGCCGGACTCGGCCGCCCGGAGAACTTCCACGAGCGGCAGGTGGACCGGTGGACGTCGTTCTTCGAGAAGGTCAGGACGCGTGACCTCGAGGGCATGGCCACCGCGTCGGCGTGGCTGCGGGCGCATAAGCCGATCGACTACATGATCCAGGGCTGGCCCGAGGACACCATGGCGCCGGAGGCCTCGACGGCGAGCTACGTCGACCTGCGCGGCATGCCGAGTCGCTCGCAGGTCCTGGCCCACTACTGCGGGGTGTCGGGCCGCCAGGTTGACGACATCGACTATTACGTGATCCTGGCCAAGTGGAAGCTCGCGATCGTGCTCGAGAAGGGATTCGCCCGGGCCGGCGACGACGAGAAGCTGCTGTCGTTCGGGCCGGTCATCGTCGACCTCATGAAGGGGGCCGCGGAGCTGGCCGAGACCACGGAGTACGGCCGGTGACCGGGGAGCTCGCGCGCGAGCGGCGGGGCAGCGTCCTCGTCGCCCGTCTCAACCGGCCGGAGGCACGCAACGCCCTGAACGGCGCGCTGATCCGGGGCATCAGCGCGGCGATCGTCGACGCCGAGGCAGACCCGGAGATCCGCGCCGTCGTCATCACCGGCACCGGAGACCGCGCCTTCTGCGCCGGCATGGATCTGCGGGAATTTGCCGGCGGCGGGCAGGCGGGCGGCGATCCCGGGAGCATGGAGGGGTTTCTCCGGCTGATCGAGGGCGAGGTCAGCCTGCCGGTCATCGGCGCGGCGAACGCCACCGCGGTCGCCGGGGGCTTCGAGCTCCTCCTGGCCTGCGACATCATCGTCGCCTCGTCCCAGGCCCAGTTCGGGTTGCCGGAAGTCAAGCGCGGGCTGTTCGCGGCGGGCGGTGGCACCTCCCTGGGCCTTCGGGTGCCGCTCGGCATCGCGCTGGAGATCACGCTCACCGGCGACAGCATCGACGCCCAGCGGGCCTACGGCCTCGGGCTGGTCAACTCCGTGGTGGAACCCGACGAGGTGCTGCCGAGCGCCCTCGCCTTCGCCGAGCGGATCGCCGCCAACGGCCCGCTCGGGGTGGCGGCGACCAAGGAGCTCGTGCGGCTCGGCGTCACCGACCACGCGCGCGCCCGCGAGCGGCGGCGGGAGCTCCAGCAGTCGGTCTTCGGCAGCCGGGACGCCAAGGAAGGGGCGCTGGCCTTTGTCGAGCGGCGGGCACCGGTGTGGCAGGGCCGGTGACCTGAGGTGCGCGCCGCCGTCTGCCCCGCCTACGGCCCGCCCGAGGTCGTGCGGATCGAGGAACTGCCCGCACCGGTCGCGGGGCTCGGTCAGGTGCGCATCCGGGTGCACGCCGCCGCCGTGAACTTCCCGGACGTGCTGCTGGTCGGCAACCAGTACCAGCTCAGCGTGCCGCCTCCGTTCGTGCCCGGCAGCGAGTTCGCCGGTGACGTCGTCGAGGTGGCCGGCGATGTCACCGACGTCGCGGTCGGCGACCGGGTGTCCGGCACGGCGATGGTCGGGGCGTTCGCCGAGGAGGCGGTCGCCGCGGCGCCGACGCTCACCCGCGTCCCGCCGGGGGTCGACGTCCGCCAGGCCGCCGCGTTCGGCATCGCTCACCGGACCGCATACCACGTGCTCCGTTCCGTCGCCGCCCTGCAGCCGGGCGACGAGCTGGTGGTGCTCGGCGCCGGCGGTGGCGTCGGCCTGGCCGCCGTGCAGCTGGGTGCGGTGCTCGGTGCGGCCGTCACCGCCGTCGCCTCCTCAGCCGAGAAGCTCGACGTGGCCAAGGCGCAGGGCGCCACCCGGCTTATCAACCACAAAGCCGGCGACCTCCGCCAGGCCCTGAAGGAGGCGCACCCCGGCGGCGCCGACGTGGTCGTCGACCCCGTCGGCGGCAGCCTGTCCGAGCCCGCCCTCCGGTGCCTGGCCTGGGGTGGCCGCTTCGTGACCGTGGGCTACGCGGCGGGCGAGATCCCGCGGATCCCGCTGAACCTCGTGCTGCTGAAGGGCGTGCACGTCGTAGGCTTCCAGTTCCTGGACTTCGCCGCCCATGCTGGCGAACAGATGCGCCGGAACGAGCAGGAGCTGCTGGAGCTCCTGGCCACCAGACGGGTGCTTCCGCACATCGGTGCCTCGTTTCCGCTGACCGAGGCGGCCGCCGCCCTGCGGTACGTGGCTGACGGCAAGGCCATCGGCAAGGTCGTCCTCGACGTCAGCTGAAGCGAGCGGGAAACACCGCCGAGGCCCTCAGCCGGTCAGACGGTTCTGAGCTCGCGCGGGGAGGAGCGGGGTATCTCGCCCCGCTGGAACAACTCAGTAGCCTGGCTCGAATCGACCGGAACGGCGGCTGCCGCCAGGGCCTGAGCCTTGAACGCCCGCGCGGCCACGCTCAGCCGGTGCCGTACTGACCCGACTCCGCCGTCGCGATCCGCCGGCCACCAGTCGCCCCAGAGCCTGACGTCGGCCAGGCCTTCCTTCAGGGCGTCGAGCACGATCTGCCGGACTCGCGCGTCGGAGCGGTAAAGATCCGCATGGACCGCGATGGCCTCCGGCCGTGGACCTCGGACCGGGGAGGTCAGCGCGCAGTCCAGGTCGACAGCGCGCGCCCCGAGGATTCGCAGCGCCCTGGAATCGGTGTGATCGGCGGTGAGAACCCAGACCTCCCACCCGGCCATCACCTGGTCGAACAGCCAGCCTCCCGCGAGCCGCACCACTTCGGTCTTGCTCGGCGCGACCACTATGAGCCGGTGCCTCAGGGGGTGCCTGGGGGTGGGGCGAACTGCCTGGCCAGTGAGCCTATGTACTCGCGGAACACCTCGGCCAGCGGAATCGATGGATCGAGCAGCCATGATGTCTCTATCCCGTTGAGAAAGGCGACGATCTCCATCGCCTTGACGGCCGGATTGAGGTCGGAGCGGTACCGGCCCGCGCGCTGACCGCGCCGGATGCCCTCGGCGATGATGTTGACCGCGGACCGGTACCTGCCGAGGAAGCGCGCGTGCAGCGCCGCTTCTGGGTCGAGGTTCTCCATCCGGAGAACGCTGAACGTGCCGATCAGCTCGGGTGACCGCCGGAACCGCTCAATGACCCTTTCGAGCTGCTCAAGGATGTCGCCCTCGCGGTCGAGATTGGCCTCGTCGATGGCGTCGCGGGCGTCGAGCACCGCATGGAGCAGTTGCTCCTTGGACTCGAAGTGGTGCAGCAGGCCCGCCGGGCTGACCCCGGCCTCCTGGGCGATCTGCCCGAGCGTGATACCGCGCCCACCATTGCGCGCCAGCAGCCGCTGCGTCACGGCCAGGATCCGCTGCCTGCGGTCCTCGCCCTTGGCGAGGAGCGTGGCGTACGGCCTCTGGTCCGCCACACGACCCTCCAATCGACCTACCGAACGTATATTAAGTTAGTAACGAAGACGTGACAAGGGCCAAACACGGACGTAATTAGCGCGAGGTCACCAGCCCAGTCGCCCGGCACCCGACACCAGCGACCTGGCGATCACCAGGCGCTGCACATCGTTGGTCCCCTCACCGATGGCCATGAGCGGGGCGTCCCGGTACAGCCGTTCGACGACGAACTCCGCCGAGTAGCCATAGCCGCCGTGGATGCGCATCGACTCCAGCGCGCACTTGATCGCCACCTCGGAGGCGTACATCTTCGCCATCCCCGCTTCGAGGTCCACCCGGCCGCCGGTGGCCTGCGACCTGGCCGCCGCCCAGTAGGTCAGCAGCCGGGCGGCCTGGATCTCGGTGGCCATGTCCGCCAGCTTCAGCTGGATGGCCTGGAAGTCCGCGATCGGCCGGCCGAAGGCCTCCCGGTCACGTGAGTAGCTGAGCGCGGCGTCGTAGGCCGCCTGCGCGACGCCGACCGCCCGGGCCGCGATGTTGATCCGGCCTATTTCCAGCCCGCCCAGGACCTGCTGCAGGCCGCGGCCCTCCTCCCCGCCCAGGAGGTTCTCGACCGGCACCCGCACCTCGTCGAGGACGAGCTCGCAGGTTTCCGGACCCTTGTACCCGAGCTTGGGCAGGTCCCGGGTGACGGTGAAGCCGGGTGCGGACGTCTCCACGAGCAGCACCGACATGGCCCGATGGGCTCGCGGAGCTTGCTCCGTGACGGGGGGTTGAAGGGGGGCCCGGCCGGTCTTTACCAGGACGGGCAGCAGGCCGGCCACCCGGGCGTTGGTGATCCAGGTCTTGGTCCCCGACACCACATAGTGGCCGCCGGCCCGGACGGCCCTGGTCGCGATCCCCTGCAGGTCGGTTCCGGCGCCCGGCTCGGTCAGCGCGATTCCCGACCGCAGCTCGCCGCTCGCCATCGCGGGCAGATACCGTTCCTTCTGCCCGGGCGTGCCGTGGCGCGCGACCAGCCAGCAGGCGACCGAGTGCGGGCCGATCAGCCCGGCCGCGCCCAGCCAGGCCCGGGCGATCTCCTCGAAGGCCAGTGCGTAGGAGATCCGGTCGGCGGCGAGCCCGCCATACTCCTCCGGCACGTTGAGACCGAACAGCCCCAGTTCCCGCAGGCGTGCGACGATCTCCGCCGGGTACCGGCCGGTCCGTTCCCACTCGGGCGCGACCGGCATGATCTCCTTGTCGGCGAAGTCCCGGAGCGCCTGCCGGAACAGTCGCTGCTCATCGGTCAGCTCGAAGTCCACCGCGGCGCCGCCTTCCCGTCCCCCCCGCCGGCCGGCTGATGCTCACTGGGCGGCCGCCGTCGCCGCGCGCGCCCGGCTGCGGTAGGCCTCCAGCTTCTCAGAGGGGTCGATGATGCGGTGGCTGCGGGAGCGGATCGAGATGTCGTGGCCGGCGGCTGCGGCGCGGAGCGCTCCCACGGTGGCCTGCTGGCGGGGGACATGGCGGAAGGGGTCAAAGGAGAACCAGCGCATGGCGTTCTCGTGGGTGATCTTGCGGATGTCCTCGTCGGGTACCGCGAAGCGGTCCATTACCTCGCTGAGCTCCTCGGGTGCGCCGGGCCACATGGAGTCGCTGTGCGGGTAGTCCGCTTCCCAGCAGATGTTGTCGATGCCGATGTCATGCCGGAGCTTCACCCCGAGCGGATCGCTGATGAAGCAGGTCAGGAAGTGCTCCCGGAATACCTCTGAGGGCAGCTTCCCGCCGAAGTCCTGGAGGGTCCAGGTCGCGTGCATCTCGAACGTCCGGTCCACCCGTTCCAGGAAGTACGGTATCCAGCCCGTCCCGCCCTCCGACAGCGCGATCTTCAGGTCGGGGAATTCCTTGATCGCACGTGACCAGAGCAGGTCGGCCGCGGCCGAGACGATGTTCATCGGCTGGAGAGTGATCATCACGTCGGGCGGGGAATCCACGGCCGGGACGGCCAGCCGCCCGGAGGACCCGATGTGCACCGACAGGACGGTGCCGGTGTCACACAGTGCCCGCCACAGCGGATCCCAGTCCTCGCTGTGGAAGCTCGGGTACCCCATCGCAGCCGGATTCTCGGTGAAGGTCAGCGAGTGGCAGCCCTTGGCTGACACCCGGCGCACCTCCTGCGCGCACAGCCCGGCATCCCAGATCGCCGGCAGCGCCATCGGGATGAACCGCCCCGGATAAGCCGCGCACCACTCATCGATGTGCCAGTCGTTATACGCCCGCACCAGAGCCATCGAGAAATCCGGGTCATCGGTGGCGAACAGCCGCGCCGCGAAACCCGGGAACGACGGGAAGTTCATCGAGGCCAGGATGCCTCCGGCGTTCATGTCCTTAACCCGCTCATGCACGTCATAACAGCCCGGGCGGATCTCATCCAGGCCCTGCGGCTCAAGGCCGTACTCGTCCTTCGGCCGGCCCGCCACCGCGTTCAGCGCCGCATTCGGGATTACCGTGTCCCGGAACGCCCACACGTCGGTCCCGTCATCACGGTGCACCAGCTGCGGGGCGTCAGCGGAGTACCGCGCCGGCAGATGATTCACGAACATGCCCGGCGGCTCGATGATGTGATCATCCACGCTGATCAGGATGAAGTCGTCGCGTTCCATGGCGGTCTCCTTCCTCTCGATACTAGAAAACTATCTTCTCACTAACGGAGAATCAACATGACGCGTTGACGCCACGGTCACACTGTGAAAATCTTCTAAGCACAAACCGAGAATACTATTCTCGCAATGTGAAGGAGGCCGCCTGGCCATGCGGACCGCGGCGCTGGGGCAGGAACCTGGCCTGGTACGACTTCCGGGCCATGAGGTCGGGGGCAGCTCCCCGGGGTCCCCGGCGGAACACGCCGGACCCCAGGTCTGACCGTGCTCACGCTCAAGGCGGCCGGCCTGCTCGACCTCGACGCGGGGGAGATCGTCCGGCCGGGGATCCTGCGGATCGAGGGCGACCGGATTGCCGGGGCCGGCGGCCCGCCGGAAGGCGAGATCCTGGATCTCGGCGAGCTGGTCCTCCTGCCCGGCCTGATGGACATGGAGGTCAACCTGCTGATGGGCGGGCGCGGTGAGACTGCCGCCTACTCGCCCGTCCAGGATGATCCGCCGCTGCGGATGCTGCGCGCGGTCGGCAACGCCCGCCGCACGCTGCGGGCCGGCTTCACGACCGTCCGCAACCTGGGGCTGTTCGTGAAGACCGGCGGCTACCTGCTGGACGTCGCGCTGGCCAGGGCGATCGACGCGGGCTGGATCGACGGTCCGCGGGTCGTCCCGGCCGGGCACGCGATCACCCCCACGGGCGGGCATCTCGACCCGACGATGTTCGCGGCGTTCGCGCCCGGGGTGCTGCCGTTGTCGGTCGAAGAGGGGATCGCCGACGGCGTCGACGAAGTGCGCCGGGCGGTCCGGTACCAGATCAAGCACGGCGCGAGGCTGATCAAGGTGTGCGCCTCGGGCGGGGTCATGTCGCATACCGGCCAGCCAGGCGCGCAGCACTACTCCGACGAGGAGCTGCGCGCCATCGTGGACGAGGCACACCGGCGCGGGCTGCGGGTCGCGGCGCACACGCACGGCGCGGACGCGATCCGGGCGGCCGTCGAGGCGGGCATCGACTGCATCGAGCACGGCTTCCTCATCGACGACGACGCGATCGCGCTGATGGTCAAGCGCGGGACCTTTCTCGTGCCTACCACGTTCCTGGCCGACGGCATGGACGTCTCCAAGGCCGCGCCCGAGCTCCAGGCCAAGGCGGCCGAGATGTTCCCGCGCGCCCGCGCGTCGGTGCGGGCCGCCATCGAGGCCGGGGTGCGGATCGCGGTTGGCACCGACGCCCCGGCGATCCCGCACGGCCGGAACGCGAGCGAGCTGGTCGCGCTGGCCAGCCGCGGGATGAGCCCGCTGGCGGTGCTGCGGGCGGCGACCGTCACGGCGGCCGAGCTGCTCGACGTCACCGACCGGGGACGGCTGGCCGAGGGGCTGCTCGCCGACATCATCGCCGTTCCCGGCGACCCGTTGCGGGACATCACTGTCACCCAGGACGTGCGGTTCGTAATGAAAGGCGGGAAGGTTTTTGTCGACTGACGACCTGGTGGAGATCCACCAGCTGCTCGCCCGTTACGCGGTGACCATCACCCGGGGTGACATCGACGGGCTGCTGGAGGTCTTCACCCCCGACGGCAGCTACAGCGCCTTCGGCGACACCTATTCCCTGGAGGAGTTCCCGGCGCTGGTCGCAGCCGCCCCGAAGGGGCTGTTCCTGACCGGGACGGCCGTCATCGAGCTCTCCGGCGAGACCGGCACCGGCACCCAGCCGCTCTGCTTCATCGACCATGCCACCCACGAAATGCGGATTGGCTACTACAACGACACCTATCTGCGGACCGCCGGCGGCTGGCGGCTGCGGACCCGGGCCATGACCTTCATTCGCCGTAACGGGGCGCACGACTCGGGACGCCCGCACGCGTACAAACCTGCCCAGTAAAAGCGAGCCGGAGGGGCTCCAAAGCGCCCGGAGGCGAGCGGGAGACAGCACATGAACGTCGCGGAGTTCCGGGCCGGGCTGCAGGCCTGGCTCGCCGGGCACGATCTGACTCCCGGGCCCGACCATTCGCTCGACGGGCAGGTCGCCCAGGTGGCCCGGGTTCGCCGCGCCCTCTACGACGCGGGCTGGATGCGCTATGGCTGGCCCGCCGAGGTGGGCGGGCTCGGCGGCCCCGCCGTATTCAGGGCGGTGCTCGGTGAAGAGGTCACCACCCGCGACCTGGCCGAGCCGGGGATCTACTCGATGGTTGAGGTCCTCGCCCCGACCATGATCTCCTACGCCCGGCCGCCGCTGGCCCATGAGATGGTCCCGATGCTGCTCAGCGGCCGCGAGCAGTGGTGCCAGGGATTCTCCGAGCCCGGCTCCGGCAGTGACCTCGCGTCCCTGAGCACCCGGGCGGTCCCCCGTGGTGACGCCTGGGTGGTCACCGGCCAGAAAGTCTGGACGAGCCTCGCCCAGTACGCCTCCCGCTGCGTCCTGCTCACCCGCACCGCCCCGGGCCATGACGGGATCACCGCCCTCTTCGTCGACATGGACACTCCCGGCATCAGCGTCCGGCCGCTGCGCACCATGCACGGTGTCGACGAGTTCGCCGAGGTGTTCTTCGACGACGTGATCGTCCCTGGGGACCGGATGCTCGGCCGCCCAGGCGACGGCTGGCGCCTGGCGATGGACCTGCTCCCCTACGAGCGCTCGACCTGCTTCTGGCACCGGATCGCTTACCTGTACACGCGGCTGGACCGGCTGCTCGCCGAGGCGGCATTCCCCCTTGGGGCCGACACCGCCGAGGCCGACCTCGGCGCCGCCTACCTGGCACTGCACGTGGCCCGCTGCCGCTCCCTCGCGACCCAGCGGCGGCTGAACGAGGGCGCTAGGCTCGGCCCGGAGACGTCGATCGACAAGGTGCTGCTGGCCGCCGCCGAGCAGCGGCTGTACGACACCGTCCGGGATCTGCTGCCCGGCGTGCTGGAGCTTACCGAGTCGCCATGGCGGGCGGAGTACCTGTACTCGCGCGCCGCGACCATCTACGGCGGCACTGCCGAGATCCAGCGCAACATCATCGCCCGCCGACTGCTCGACCTGGGGAGAGAGTGAGCATGGACGCTGCCGAACGCGAACTGCTCGCCGAGACGTTCCGCAAGACGATGACCGCGTCGTCCGGCTGCGCTCTCGACGCCGCGCTCACCGAGCTCGGCTGGACGGAACTGCTCGCCGAGCTGCCGGACGTCGCTATCCCCATGACCTTCCGGCTGCTCGGCGAGACCGGCGCCCAGGCACCGCTGATCAACGACGTGCTGCTCAACGCGGCGGGGCGCTCCCTCGGAGGTACCCTGCCGCTGCCCTATGCGGGTGGTTCGTGGGTCGTGTGGGACCGCAGCGCTGGCCCTAGGCCCAAGGCGAGCACGGCGCTGGACGGCGACCTGCCGCTGCTCCCGGTCCCCGCCGGGGCTGCGGTGCCGCTCGCCGCGGGACGCAGGGCGCTCGGCTGGTGGCTGGTCGGAACCGGCCGGGCCATGCTCTCCCTGGCCCGGTTGCATGCCCTGGACCGGGTCCAGTTCGGCCGCCAGATTGCCTCGTTCCAGGCCGTCCGGCACCGGCTGGCCGAGACCCTCGTCACCCTCGAGGGCGCCGAAGCGGCCCTGCTAGCCGCCGAGGACGATCTCGGCTCGCTGCTGGCCAAGGCGGCGGCCGGGCAGGCGGCGCTGACAGCGGCCCGCCACTGCCAGCAGGTCCTCGGCGGGATCGGATTCACCGCCGAGCACGACCTGCACCGGCACGTCCGGCGCGCTCTCGTCCTGGACGGCCTGCTCGGCAGCGCGCTGGAACTGACCCGCGAGGCCGGGAGACTCCTGCGAGAGCAACGCCGCACCCCGAGGCTGGTTCACCTATGACCCACTGCGGCTTGGCCAGCGTTCCGCGGCGAAAACATGCGAGAATAGCATGCTGGAATAACGGTAATCAGAGTCTCCCAGGCCTACCGGTACTGTGCAGTAAGGTTCTACACATGGTGCAGAAGAGGATCCACCCGTGAGCGTTCTGAGCGAAGAGCCGGCCTGGAAGCAGCGCGCGGTCGAGCGCTCCACCAAGGCCGCGAAGCTCCGGGCCGAGCAGCGGGTCGAGCGGTTCCTCGATGCGGCCCAGGCGATCATCACGGAGAAGGGCAGCACCGACTTCACCGTGCAGGAGGTCGTCGACAGGTCCCGCCAGTCGCTGCGCAGCTTCTACCAGCACTTCGACGGCAAGCACGAGCTGCTGCTCGCCCTGCTCGAAGACGCCCTGCGCCGGGCCACCGACCAGATCCGCGCCGCCGCGTCCGGCCAGTCCGCTCCCCTGGACCGGCTCAAGGTCGCAGTCGAGCTGCTCTTCGAGCTGTCCCGTCCCGACCCGGCTGCGCAGCGCCCCCTGTTCACCGATTTCGCCCCGCAGCTGCTGCTCTCCCGCCCCGCCGAGGTGAGGGTCGCCCACGCGCCGCTGCTCGCGCTGTTCACCGAGCTGATGGCACAGGCCGAAGCCGCCGGCCAGCTGCGCCGCACCCTCAAGCCCCGGCGCGCGGCCACGCTGACGATGCAGACCGTCATGTTCACGGCTCAGTCCAGCGGCGTCTCTGAGGATGACGAGAACGCGCACCCCATCACCGCAGACGAGGTCTGGGACTTCTGCGCCACGGGATTCGTAAGGAGTAGCTGAGAAGCCGACTCTCCTACCCGGTGCGCCGCAGTGCCGGTTGTGAGCGAATTCTGCCGCCGATTATTGAGAATACTATTCTCTGTTCACGAGAGAGAAGCTCGCAAGAGAGGAAAGCATGGTGGATATCAGCGGAAGCTCAGCGGTCGTCGTCGGCGGGACGGGCGGCCTGGGCGAGGCCACAGTCCGCCGCCTGCACGCGGCGGGAGCGAAGGTGGTCGTCGCCGACGTGGCCGACGAGAAAGGCGCGGCACTGGAGCAGGAGCTGGGCGTCCGCTACGTGCGGACCGACGCCACCGCTGAGGACGACGTCCGGGCGGCGATGGCGGAGGCGGAGGCGATGGGCCCGCTTCGGATCTCGGTGGATGCCCACGGCGGCCCGGCGAGCGGGGGACGGCTCCTCAGCAAGGAAGGCGAGCCAATGGACCTCGCCGGCTTCGAGACGACCATCAAGTACTACCTGACCGGCGTCTTCAACGTCCTGCGGCTGGCCGCCGCTGCCATCGCCCGGCAGGAGCTGGCCGATGGCGGCGGCAGGGGCGTCATTGTCAACACGGCGTCGATCGCAGCTTACGAGGGCCAGATCGGCCAGCTCCCCTACGCCGCCGCCAAGGGCGGCGTGGTGAGCATGACCCTCGTCGCCGCCCGCGACCTGTCCCCCGTCGGCATCCGCGTCGTCACGATAGCCCCGGGGACGTTCCTGACCCCCGCCTACGGCCGGGCGGGCGACCAGCTCGAGGCCTACTGGGGCCCCCAGATCCCGCACCCCAAGCGGATGGGCCAGCCCGCCGAGTACGCGGCCCTCGTCCAGCACATCTGCGAGAACGGCTATCTCAACGGCGAGGTCATCCGCCTCGACGGCGCCCTCAGGTTCCCGCCGAAATAGGCGGCACGCTCACCCGAGCATGGCGATGATCTGGGGCAGGTCGACCGTCGAGCGGATCCCCGGCGCCGCCGCGCAGACGACTGGCACGGCGTTGACGGCGCGGTTCGCCGTGTACCCGGGCGATACGGCACCCATCCGCTCCAGCGGCACGGGAAAGCGGATGTCGATGTCGAGGGGCGCGTCGCCGTCGACCCAGACGTGCCAGCCGGTGGCACGGACGTCCCACGAGGGGTCCAGGTCAGCGGTGCAGTACCAGGTAGCGCGGAAAGACAGCGCCGGCCGGCCGCCCCGGATACCCGATACCGTCATCCGCTGGGCGGCCACGGTGCCGGCCTCCACAGTGCCCGCCGCGATGTGAACCGGGCCGCGGGCGGCCGCGACCTCCCCGCTCGCCTCGATGGAGTCGAGCGGCATCGCGAGCGCGTCGGCGACGAGCTCCAGCGACGGGCCGAAGCTGATCCGCCCATACGAGAACCGGCGCACGTCGAACTCCGCGAGTGGTTTCCCGAAGCCCATCACGTCGAAGAGCAGCCTCGGCGAGTCACGCTGCGAGAGATCGGCGAACTCGCTGATCGTCAGGCCATCGAGGCGCCGCTGGATGGACGCCAGCACCAGCGGGACGGCCTCCGTTATGAATCCGGGGCTGCTCCCGGTGCTGTGGATCGAGGCGCCGCCGCGGTCGCATGCGGCCTCGACCCGCTCGCGAACCGCGGGTTTGAGGCTGTCCGCACGATGGAACTCGCCGCGGGTCGTGACGACGTTCACGCCCGATGCCAGCAGCCGGCACACCTCGTCGATGTCGCAGGCGGCCGGCATGTACAGGACGCAGTCGGCGCCGAGCGCCAGGATCTCGTCGATGTCGTGGGTGGCGACGACGCCGGTCGCGGTGAGCCCGCACAGCTCGCCGGCGTCCTTTCCCGCTTTGCCGGGCGTATGAACGTACACTCCGGCCAGGGTCAGGTTCGGGTGCTCGATGACGGCTCGCAGCGCGCGGGCGCCGATGTTCCCAGTGGCCCACTGGACGACCCGGTAGTCGCGGCGATAGCCGGCCCGCTCGGTCATGACTGCCCCCCGCTGTCGCCGTGCTCGCCCAGGCGGGGCGGCGGCCCGTAGCCGGGGTTGTATCCGGCGACCCGCACCGGGCTGCCGACCAGCCGGAAGCGGCCGGCCGTCACGATCACGTCCGGGGCGGCCGCCAGCGCCTCCGGCAACGTCCGCACGGCCGCCACGGGTACACCCAGCCGGCGCAGCCGCGACTCCCAGCCCAGGGCGGTGTCGGCGGCCAGGGCCTGCGTCACGGCGACTAGCGCCTCCTCGCGTCGCGCCGTGCGCTCGGCCATGGTCAGGAAACCGGAGATACCGGCCTCAGCGGCGAAGGACTTCCAGAAGCCGTCGTGCGTGACGAACAAGGCCAGGTATCCCTCAGCCGTCGGGAAGAGCTGCGCCGGGACGTAGAAGGAGTGCGCGCCGAAGGGCAGCCGCCGTGGCTCGGTTCCCTCGTTGAGGTAGGCCGCCGCCCGGTAGTTGAGCTGGGACAGCATCACGTCCCGCAGCGATACCTCCACCTGGCCGCCGCGCCCGGAGACGATCTGGGCGAGCAGGCCGAGCGCTGCGGTCAGCCCGGCCGAGTTGTCGACCGAGGAGTACCCGGGCAGGGTCGGCGGCCCCGCGGGGTCACCGGTAAGCGCGGCGACGCCGGTGGCCGCCTGAATGAGGTAGTCGAACGCCGGGTCGTCGCCCGCCGCCAGGCCGAAGCCGGTGACCGCGACGCAGACGATCCGCTCGTTCCGCCGCCGCAGGGCCTCGTAGGTGAGCCCGAGCCGGCGGATCGCCGACGGTTTCAGGTTGACCAGCAGCGCGTGCGCGCCGGTGACGAGCTCGCCCAGGCGCATCTGGCCCTCCTGCGAGGTCAGATCCAGGCAGATGCTGCGCTTGCCCCGGTTGAGGCTGGCGAAGTAGGTGTCGCCCACCTGCCGCGAGATGTCTCCGCCCGGTGGCTCGATCTTGGTGACCTCGGCACCGAGATCGGCGAGCATCATCGCGGCGTAGGGGCCGGCGAGCATGTGGCCGACCTCGAGGACGCGGATGCCTGCCAGCGGCGCAGTCATCGCAGCTGCGCCCCGAGTCCGGCGATCACGTCCCGGGTCCGGTGCTTGGAGGCAACCAGCTCGTCGCGGCCGTGGCCGACCGGCAGCAACCGCACCGACAGGTCGGTGACCCCGGCGTCGGCGAACCGCCGGAACCGCGCGGCGATGGCCGCCTCGTCGCCCGCCGCGCACAGGTCGCCGACGTCCCTGGCGTCGCCGCAGGCGAGCATCCGCTGGTAGTTGGGGGAGATCTCCGCCTCCCCGAGGATCCGGTTGGCGCGCTCACGCGCCGCTTCGACCTCCGAAGGCCGGCACAGGCAGACCGGGATGCCCGCGACGACACGCGGCGCCGGACGTCCCGCGCCCGCGGCCGCCTTGGTGATGCGCGGCACGACGTGGTCGGCGATCGCGCGCTCGTCAGCCATCCACAGCACGGTTCCGTCGGCCCGCTCGCCGGCCAGCGCCAGCATGACCGGGCCGAGCGCGGCGACCAGGACCGGCAGCGGGGCAACCGGGCCGAGGTCGAGCGGGTTGTGCACGGTGAACGTCTCATTCTCCACATCCACCGGACCAGGCCCGGCCAGCGCGGCGTCCAGGACGTCCAGGTAGTCGCGGGCGAAGTGAGCCGGTCGCTCGTAGGGCAGCCCGAGCATGTCACGCACGATCCAGTGATGTGACGGCCCGATGCCCAGCGCCAGCCGCCCGCCGGTGGCAGCCTGCGCGGACAGCGCCTGCCGCGCCAGCGCGACCGGATGCTGCGCCTGCACCGGCACGACCGCGGTCCCCAGCTCGATCCGCGCCGTCCGCGTCCCCATCACCGCCACGGCGATCAGCGCGTCGAAATCCCCCGGAATCTGCGGCACCCATGCCGTGGCCAGTCCCGCGCTCTCAGCCCACAGGACATCCTCGATCATCCGCGCGACCTTCCGCGCAGAGTCCCCCCGCTCCGGCCCGATCATCACGCCGACTCGCACTGTCCCTCCAGGTTTCAGTTCGGGGCCCGGACGGCGGTCAGCGCGCGAACCTCTGCCACGAGGACGTCCAGCGGGGTGCCGGTAGGGAAGACCGCAGCGGCGCCCGCGGCCCGGAGGCGGACGACATCGGCCGGAGGGATCGTGCCGCCCACGATCACGGCGATGTCGCCGGCGCCAGCGGCGCGGAGGCCCTCGATGGTGCGCGTGGTCAGGGCGAGATGCGCGCCCGACAGGATGCTCAGGCCGACGACGGCGACGTCCTCCTGGACGGCGATCGCGACGATGGCCTCGACCCGCTGGCGGATGCCGGTGAAGATGACCTCGAAGCCAGCGTCGCGGAGCGTGCGAGCGACGATCTTGGCGCCGCGGTCATGGCCGTCCAGTCCGGGCTTGGCGATCAGGATCCGGGTCGGCATCAGAACACCACCGGCTGCCGGAACTCGCCCCAGACCGCCTTCAGCGCGGCGACCATCTCACCGACCGTGCAGTAGGCGCCGGCGCAGTCGATCAGCGGGGCCATGAGGTTGCCGGTGCCCTCCGCGGTCCTGGCCAGGTCGGCCAGGCGGGCGCGGACGGCCGAGGGATCGCGCTGCGCCTTTACCTCGGCGAGCCGCTTCAGCTGCCGGTCGCGGCCCGCGGCGTCCAGCTCGTAGGTCGCCAGCTCGGGAGCGGGCTCGCCGGTGACGAAACGGTTGACCCCCACGACCGGCCGGGTGCCTGCCTCGACCTCCTGGTGCGTCCGGTAGGCCTCGTCGGCGATGAGACCTTGGAGGTAGCCGTCCTCGATGGCCTGCACCATGCCGCCATGCTGCTCAAGGTCCGCCATGATCTCGACGATGCGGGCCTCGGTGGCATCGGTGAGGGCCTCGACGAAGTAGGAGCCGCCGAGCGGATCCGCGACGCGGGCGACGCCGGTCTCGTACGCGAGGATCTGCTGGGTGCGCAGGGCGAGCGTCGCCGACTCCTCGCTGGGCAGTGCGAACGGCTCGTCCCAGGCCGCGGTGAACATCGACTGGACGCCGCCCAGCACCGAGGCCATCGCCTCGTAGGCCACCCGGACGACGTTGTTGCGGGCCTGCGGGGCATACAGGGAGGCGCCGCCCGCGACACAGCCGAAGCGGAACATCGACGCCTGGTCGGAGGTCGCCCCGTACCGTTCCCGGACGATCGTCGCCCAGTGCCGCCGCCCGGCCCGGTATTTGGCGATCTCCTCGAAGAAGTCACCGTGCGTGTAAAAGAAGAACGAGACCTGCGGGGCGAACTGCTCGATCGTCATCCGGCCGCGGGCCAGCACGGTGTCGCAGTAGGTCAGCCCGTCGGCGAGGGTGAAGGCCATCTCCTGCACCGCATTGGCCCCGGCGTCGCGGAAGTGCGCGCCGGCCACCGAGATAGCGTTGAACCTCGGGACCTCGGCCGCGCAGAACTCAATGGTGTCGGCGATCAGCCGCAGGGACGGTCCGGGCGGCCAGATCCAGGTGCCGCGTGAGGCGTACTCCTTGAGGATGTCGTTCTGTATCGTCCCGGTGAGCTTGCCCCGGGGGACTCCGCTGCGCTCGGCGGCAGCCACGTAGAACGCCAGCAGGATCGCCGCCGTCCCGTTGATGGTGAAGCTCGTGCTGATCCGGTCGAGGGGGATGCCCTCGAAGAGGATCTCGGCGTCGGCGAGGGTGTCGACCGCGACACCGACCCGGCCGACCTCCTCGCTCACCTCGGGGTCGTCGGAGTCATAGCCGCACTGGGTCGGCAGGTCGAGCGCCACCGACAGCCCGGTGCCGCCCTGCTGGAGCAGATAGCGGTAGCGGCGGTTGGACTCCTCCGGGGTACCGAACCCGGAGTACTGCCGGAACGTCCACAGCCGCCCCCGGTAACCAGAGGCGTAGTTACCGCGGGTGAAGGGAAACTGGCCCGGGTCGGGGAGCTCGGCACGCTGGTCCGCCGGTCCGTAGACCGGCCAGAGGGGGATCCCGGACGAGGTCTGGGCGAAATCGTTCATCGTCAGATACGTTACTTGCAAAAAATGAGAATTCCAATATCACTGAGGAGAACGGTGATGGCCGAGGTAGTGCTGGAGCGGCATGAAGGCGTCGCGATCCTGACCGTCGACCGGCCTCGCGTGCGCAACGCCATCAGTCCCGCGACCATGGACGCCCTCGATCACGCCCTGGGCGACGCGGCCGACGCCGGCGTCCTGGTCATTCGCGGCAGCGGCGACCGGGCCTTCATCTCCGGCGGCGACCTCAAGGAGCTCGCGAAGGTCCGCACCCATGAAGCCGCCGTCGCGATGGCCGTCCGCATGCGCCGCATCTGCGACCAGATCGCCACCTTTCCCGTCCCCGTCATCGCCGCCCTCAACGGCCACGCCCTCGGCGGTGGCGCCGAGGTCGCGGTGGCCGCCGACATCCGCGTCGCCGCCGACGACATCGGGATTGGATTCACCCAGGCCAGCCTCGCGATCATGCCCGCCTGGGGCGGCGCCGAGCGACTCGCCGCCCTGGTCGGCCGCTCCCAGGCCCTCCTGCTCACCACCACCGGCGACCGGCTCGACACGACCGAGGCGCACCGCATCGGCCTGATCGACCGTGTCTACCCCCGCGCCGCATTCGAGGAGTCCTGGCGCGACCTGGCCGACCGCATCGCCGCCTCCCCGGCCCGCGCCATCAAGTCGGTCATCGCCCAGGCCGCCCCGCACCACCACCCCGCGCACGAACGCTCAGCCACCACCGCCTTCGCCACCCTCTGGACCTCCGACGCCCACTGGACCGCCGTGGCCAACCTCAGGTCAACAGGTCCTTCATGACCTTGCCGGTAGCGTTTAGCGGCAGTTCGGCCATGAACTCCACGTACCTGGGCACCTTGAACCCGGCCATCCGGTCCCGGCTCCAGGCGATCAGTTCGTCCGCCGAGACGGGGCCGTCCCGGACCACGAAGGCCTTCCCGACCTGCCCGAGGCGCTCGTCCGGGACGCCGATCACGGCGGCCTGCGCGATGCTGGGGTGCTCGAGCAGGAAGTTCTCGATCTCCGCTGGGTAGGCGTTGAAGCCGCCCACGATGAACATGTCCTTCTTGCGGCCGAGGATGCGCAGGCGGCCCCGGTCGAGGCTCCCCAGATCCCCGGTGTGCAGCCAGCCCTCCGCATCGATCGCCTCGGCGGTCGCGGCCGGGTCGTCGAGGTACCCCTTCATCACCGAGTGCCCGCGGACCAGGACCTCGCCGTCGTCGGCGATGCGCACCTCGTAGCCCTCGCACGGGGCGCCCACGGTCGTCGCGATCTCCTCGAACGAGTCACCGGGCCGGGACAGGCTGACCGTCCCGGCCTCGGTCAGGCCGTACCCGGTCATGATCGTCTGGAACGGCAACTCGCTGCTGACCCTGCGGATGAGCTCGACGGGGATGTCGGCGGCTCCGGTCACGGCCAGCCGCAGCGACGAAAGATCCCGTCGCCCACCTGCCGACAGCAGCGAGTGATACATGGTGGGCGGCCCCGGCAGCACCGTGACCTTCTCGCGTTCCACCAGGTCGAGCACCTGCGCTACGTCGAAGACGGGAACTGGGATGATGGTCGCGCCCCGGATCAGGGACGTGATGCAGCCCGCCTTGTACCCGAACATGTGGAAGAACGGGTTGACGATCAGATAGCGGTCGCCTTCCTGCAGGCCAACGGTGTCGCACCAGTCCGCGGTCCACCGGAGGTTCTGAGCGTGCGTCATCATGACGCCCTTGGGCCGCCCAGTCGTCCCCGAGGTAAAGATGATGTCGCACAGGTCATCACCGCTGACCTCGGCCTCGAATGGCGAGCCGCTGGCCAGGAAGCCCGACTTCAGGTCGATCAGCGGCACCCCCGGGGGGGCCGCGTAGTCCAGGCCGATAAAGCCCTTCTGGACGAGGACGGCCTTCGCCCCGCTGCGGCGGATGATATCGCCCGCCTCATGCTCCTTGAACCGGGTGTTGACCGGGACCACCACTCCGCCCGCGGTCAGCAGGCCGAATGCCGCGATGATCCACTCTGCGGAGTTGGGCGCCCAGATGGCCGCCCGGTCGCCCTTCCCGATGCCGGCCGACGCGAACGCCCCCGCGGCCACGCGGACCCGGCCAGCCAGCTCGGTGAACGTGAGCCGGAGCGGCCCGTCCACGACCGCCTCGGCGTCGCCGAAGCGGTCGGCTGTGCTCAGCACCATCCGGGGGATGGTCTCCCAGCTCATGCTGCGATCAGCCGGGCCAGGTTGCCGCCCATGACCTTGGCCTTGTCCTCCTCGCTCAGCTTGGTTCGCTCGTTGAGCACGTCGATGTACCTGACCGGCTCGGCCAGGCCCTCCGGGTGCGGGTAGTCGGAGCCGAACAGGACCCGGTCCACGCCGACGATGTCGGCCAGCTCGCCCAGGTTGTCCTCCCAGAACGGGCTGATGTGGATCCGGGTGCGGATCTCCTCCACCGGGTCCCGGGGGAACAGGTTTGGCACTTTCTTGTAGACGTCAGCCAGCTGGTCCAGCAGCGGCACCAGCCACGCGGAACCGTTCTCGATGACCGCGACCTTGAGCTCGGGGAAGCGGAACAGCGCGCCGTGACAGACCCAGGAGGCCACCGCATCGGTGACCGGCCGCCACTCGCCGACCATCCGGAAGGCATTGGCGACGAACGGCAGCATCTCCGTGCTGGAGCCCTCCCAGTCCTGGGAGTACCGGGCATAGCCGCTGTCGGAGGAGTGCATCGCGACCAGCACGCCATGCTGCACCACCCGCTTCCAGAACCGGTCGAATTCCGGCTGGGCGAACGAGCGCGAGCCGCGGAACCCAGGCACCGGCGCCGGGCGGACCAGGATCGCGCGGGCCCCCCGCTCGACGGCCCAGTCGAGCTCGGCGATGGCCTTCTCCACGATCGGCAGGCTGATCACCGGGGTGGTGAAGATCCGGTCCTGGTAATTGAACGACCACACCTCGTCCATCCACTGGTTGAGCGCGTGCACGACCACGTGGATCAGCTCCGGGTCGTCCCGCATGCGCTCCTCGAGCAGGCTGGCCAGGGTCGGGAACATCAGCGTCCGCCCGATCCCCAGCTCGTCCATGAGCTCCAGCCGCGGCGCCGGCTCCCGGAAGGCGGGGATCGACCGCATCGGCTCGCCGAAGATCTCCCGGCGGGACTTGCCCTCGGGGTTGCCATGTGCGAAGTACTCCTCCATCGCACCCGGGCGGGCGACCACCTCGAAGGTCGGGTTGGGGATGTACTCGCTGATCTGGCCGCGGATCGCGATCTTCGTCCGGCCCTTGATCTGCACGTACTGGATCGCGCTCTCGTACTCCTTGGGCAGGTGCTTGGTGAACGCCTCCTGCGTCTCGTATAGGTGGTTGTCGGCGTCGAACATCTGGTACGGCAGCCTTGGTGACGGCATGGAGACCCTCCTTTGCTCAGCAAGAGAATACTATTCTCGCTTTTCGCGCGCTGCAATGTCCCTGCGGAGGAGGAACTTCTGGACCTTGCCGCTCGGGGTCCGCGGGAAGTCCGCCACGGCGTGCAGCTCCTCCGGCCACTTCTGCCGCGCCAGGCCCGACCGGTCGAAGTGAGCCCGCATGTCGCCCATCGTGGGCGCCGCGTGCCCGGGCTGCAGCCGCACGACGGCCGCGGCGTGCTCGCCGAGCCGGGCGTCGGGGGCGGCCACCACCGCGGCCTCTGCGATGCCGGGCATGGCGAGCAGTACCTCCTCGACCTCCAGCGCGCTGATGTTCTCGCCGCCGCGGATGATGATGTCGGCCTTGCGATCGGTGATCGTGAGGTAGCCGTCCTCGTCGATCACGCCGATGTCGCCCGTGTGGTACCAGCCGTCGTCGTCGAAGGCCCTCTCGGTCAGTGCCGGGTCCGTGTAACCGAGGCACAGATCCGGCCCCCGGCTGAGGATCTCGCCCTCGCCGGACAGCCGGATCTCCACGCCGGGCAGGACGTTCCCGTCGGTGTACAGCCGCTTGGGCTCGGGCGCGGTGTGCTGGGAGCCCGTGATCGACGGGTGCTCGGTACTGCCATAGGAGCGCCACACCGTGATGCCCAGAGCCGCCAGCCGGTCGGTCACCGCCGCTGGAACGGACGCTCCGCCGAGGCCGGCGTACTTCATGTGCGCCATATGCCGGGGCGTGAAATCGGGATGGTCGAGCAGGCTCGTCAGGTAATAAGGCGCGCCACCCCCCACGGTGAGCCCGTCGCTACGCATCAGCGCCAGCACCCGGGCCGGGTCCCAGACGTCGGCCAGGTTCACCGGGCTGGCGTCCAGCACGGGGATCAGGAAGGCGCTCACCATGCCGATGAAATGCCCCACGGGAGCCGCGGTGAGCTGCGCTCCCCGGTCGGACGGGGAGCGCTCCGCGAGCTGGCGCGTCTCGAAGCCGAGCGTCTGATGGCTGTGGATGACGCCCTTGGGGTCGCGCGTGGTGCCGGAGGTGAAGGCGATCAGCGCGGGGCCCGCCGGGTCCGCGGCGATGGTGCCCGGCATCGGATCGGCGCTGAGCAGGTCATCGAAGCTCGCGGAGCTTGCTCCGTGGCGGGGGGTTGACGGGGGGTCGTCCCCCCTAGGGCCAGCAGAGTCACGGCCGACCAGCCCGACGACAGGCACGCCCGCGCACAGGTCGGCCTGGTACTCCAGCCGCCCGAACCGCGCGGCGGTGACGAAGACACGGGGCTTGATCGTGTCCAGGATGTACCCGACCTCCTTGCGGCCGTAGAAGTGGACGATCGGCACCACGACCGCCCCGAGGAACGCCGAGGCCCAGAACACCGCGGCGGCCTCCATCCAGTTGGGCAGCTGGAACGCGACCAGGTCACCGGGACCGACGCCGCGGGCGCGCAGTCCCCCGGCCAGCCTGCGCGCCACCCGCTCGACGTCGCGGAACGTTCCGGACCATGGCCGCACAGCCGAGTGCACCCGAAACGCCGTCTCAGGAGCGGCCTGCAGGCCGCGCGCCAGCAGGTCGCCCAGGGTGTCCCGGGTCCACCAGCCCTCCGCTTCGTACCGCTTGACCAGATCGGCGGGGATCGTTCGCATGGTGCGGGCTCCGTTCTGTGCGATAATTGAATTCTCCTATGACGAGAAGATAAATTCCATACATGGTGCGAGACCATGGCTTCCACTCGGTCCGGATCGCCCGGATCATCCAGGAGACGGCGGACGCGCGCACGTACGTGCTCGACGCCCCGACCACCTCCCCATCCCCCTTCACTTACCGGGCCGGGCAGTTCCTGACCGTCAGGGTCTGCGGGACGCTGCGCAGCTACTCGATGTCGAGCTCCCCGGATACCGACGCCGAGCTGATGACGACGGTGAAGCGGGTCCCCGGCGGCCAGGTCTCGAACTGGATGCACGATCACCTGGTGCCCGGCGATGTCATCGAGGTCACCCGTCCGGCGGGGGTCTTCTGCCTGCGGGAGACCCCCGCTCCGCTGGTGGCGTTCGGCGGCGGTAGCGGCATCACGCCGATCCTGTCGCTCGCCAAGAGCGCCCTGGCCACCACGAGCAGGCGGGTCCGGGTGCTGGCGGCCAACCGGGACGCCGGCTCGGTCATCTTCGCGTCCGCGCTGACCGGGCTCGCCCGCCGCTACCCAGCCCGCTTCGAGGTCCGCCATCACCTGGACGTCGGGAACGGCTTCGTAGCGGACAGCCAGGTGCGGGACTTCGTCAATGGCGACCGAGACGCCGACTTCTACCTCTGCGGCCCCGCGCCCTTCATGGATCTGACCGAGCGCGCCCTGCTCGCTCACGGCGTCGATCCCGGGCAGATCTTCGTCGAGCGCTTCGAGCCCGCGGCCGACGGACCCGCTGGCCCGCAGAAGGAAGGCACGATCAGCATCGTGCTGTCCGGCCAGCGGCGCACGGTCCCGCAGCATTCTGGCGAGACCCTGCTGGAGAGCGCGCGCCGGGCCGGCCTCACCCCCCCGTTCTCCTGCGAAGCGGGGAACTGCGCCACGTGCATGGCCCAGATCACCGAGGGTGAGGCCAAGATGCGGGTGAACAACGCGCTCGACGAGGACGAGGTCGCCGACGGCTGGGTCCTTACCTGCCAGGGCGAGCCAGTGACACCGCACGTCACCGTCGTGTACGAGGACTGAGCTGTCTAGCGCCGGCCGAAGTGCGGTTAGCCTGCGCCAGGTGCGGTAACGGCTGGCGCCGCCGGGACCGGCTCGACGGTTACCGCGGTCCCGGTCCCGCCACAATGCTGCCGCCTCGAGCCTCGCCCCAAGACGAGGTCCTTGGCCTGCGGTGTGACCCCGCCCGGCTGGCCGGCTGCGGTGCTGTGCTCTGCAGCCTGGCTACCGCGCGATCTCCCAGATGTGGCCGCCGAGATCGGTGAAGCTTGCGGTCCGCACTCCCCAGGGCCGGTCCATCGGGCCGTTCAGCAGGCGGCTGGAGATTCGCGGGACACGCCGTGTCTAGGTCAACTCCTCGAGCTGTTGCGCGAGGAACCGTCGGTCCGCTTCCGTCGCTGCGAGGTGGGCGGCGCGTTCGAAAGCGGCTTGCGCGGCGTCTCGTCGTCCAATCCGGCGCAACATCGTGCCGCGGGCTGCGTGTATCAGGTGATAGTTGTCGAGGTCCGGTGCGATCGCGTCGAGCGTAGTGAGCGCGGCGCCAGGACCGTCGATCTCGGCGATGGCGATGGCCCGATTGAGTGCAACCACGGGCGTGGGCAAGACCGAGAACAGGTGATCGTAGAGAGCGACGATCTGGGGCCAGTCGGTTGCTTCGAACGAGTCGGCGTTGCAATGCACGGCTTGGATCGCGGCCTGGAGCTGGAAGGGACCTGGCTGGCCGCGGCGGATACAGGCGCGCACGATCGCATGTCCTTCTCCGATCATCGTGCGGTCCCACATGGCCCGGTCCTGATCGCGAAGGAGCACGAGGGCACCCTCGGCCGTGCGGGCCGGCACCCGTGACTCGCTGAGCAGCATCAACGCGAGCAGCCCTGCCGCTTCGGGCTGGTCGGGCATCAACTCGACCAGAGCGCGACCGAGCCGAATTGCCTCGCTCCGCAACGGGGCCCGTTCCGGACCGTCGAGCCCGGTGTTGTAGATGAGGTACAGGACCGACAGGACTGACCGGAGTCGCTCGGGTAGGTCGGGTTTTTCCGGCACGCGATACGGGATCTTGGCGGCCTTGATCTTGTACTTGGCTCGGACGAGCCGCTTCGCCATCGCCGACTCGCTCACCAGGAACGAGCGGGCCACCTCTTCGACGCTCAGGCCGCCGAGCAGTCGCAGGGTCAGGGCCACGTGGTGCTCGGTTCGCAACGCGGGATGGCAACAGGTGAAGATCAGCCGGAGTTGGTCGTCCCTCACGGGTCCGTCCTCTCCCCACTCCTCAGTGCCTGGGCCCTGCGATGTGGTTGTGACGGCACCAAGCTGTTTATGGAGTTCCCGGCCCCGGGCTGAACGGCGAAGGTCATCGATCGCGCGGTTTCGTGCGGTTGTAACGATCCACCCCGCCGGGTTGGGTGGGATGCCGTCGCTCCGCCACCTGTCGCTTGCCGTGACGAACGCTTCCTGCACAGCGTCTTCAGCTAGCGTGATGTCGCCGAAGATGCGGATCAGCGTTGCCACCGCTTGGCCATATACCTCGCGGAATACACGCTCAACACCGGTCGCTGCCCCGTGGGCGGCGACGGAAGGGTCACGCCTCAACGCGCCCGGTCGCTCGGAATGGGCGGACTTCGATTGGATGGCTGATCGCGTCCACGACCTTACCGGCCCAGGCCAGCGCTGCATCGAGATCGTCCGCGTTGATGATGTAGAACCCGGCGATGTGCTCTTTCGCCTCGACGAACGGCCCGTCAGTCATGACTAGATCGCCATCACTTACCCGGACGACGGTCGCCGCGTCGGGGCCATGGAGTGCGCCACCGAAGGCGAACGTACCGCTCGCCTCCATCTCGGCTTCGAGGGCAGCGACCCGCTCCATGAACGCCCGCATCTCCTCGGGCGTCCCGGGCGCCCTGGGGACCTCACCCTCCACGGCGTAGGTGGACAACAGGTACTGACTCATGGGTACTCCTCCCGATGGCGTGGGTCGTTCCCGCGCTCACCCTGCCTACGAACGGGATCGGCCTACGAGGACACGCCGCGGCAAGAATAGTGCTGAACGATCCGTGCCGCTCAGCCTCGCGCGCTGGCGGCGTGGGGGGCGTCGATAGTCGCTTCGAGCACCTGAGCGGTGCCGTAGGCCACAATCTCGCTCATGATGCTGCCCCGTCAAGCGCGGCCGACGTCAGGTGGGTGCGTGGGCATACCGGGCTGAGAGCGTGCGCAGGCATTCGGCCAGTTCCGGCGCGGCGGACTCATCGATCTGGAAGTCGGCATCGAGCAGGCCGAGGTAGAGGGCGAGCAGGTGGGGAGTGTCGGACCCGACATCGATCACGCAGGTGTTCGGGCCGGTCGGCTCAACAGTGATCACGGCGGGCAGCCGGCCCGCAATCTGCGCCGCTGAAGCATGGACTGTGACCCGTGCTCGATAGTGCCAGGTTGCGGTGGCCAGTCCGCGGGAGAGCCGGCCGGCGACCTCATCATCGGGCATCTCCCGCGGCACGAACCGGGGCCCGGCAGGCAGCCGGAGGCCGACCCGGTCGACCCGGAACGTACGCCAGTCTTCCCGGTCGAGGTCCCAGGCCAGCAGGTACCAGCGGCGGCCTGAGGTGACGAGGCGATGCGGCTCGGTCACGCGGACAATCTCCGTTCCGTCGTGGGCGAGGTAGTCGAAGCGCAGCCGGTCATGGTCCCGGCATGCCGCCGCTATCGCCGTCAGCGTGTCGGCGTCGACGGATGGGCCGGATCCCGGCAGCGTGACCATCGCGGCCGCGAGCGTGCTGATGCGGCGGCGCAGCCGGGACGGCAACACGTGGTCCAGCTTGGCCAGGGCACGGACCGAGCTGTCCTCGATCCCGGCCACCGTCCCGCCCGCCGCGGTCCGCAGCCCGACGGCCACGGCGACCGCCTCGTCGTCGTCGAGCAGCAGGGGCGGCAGCGCGGCCCCTACCCCGAGCCGGTAGCCGCCGCTGACACCGGGGGTGGCATCCACCGGATAGCCGAGGCTGCGCAGCCGCTCGATGTCGTTGCGGATGGTGCGGGTGGTGACGCCGAGCCGCTCGGCCAGTTGCGGGCCGGTCCAGTCCCGCCTGGTCTGCAGGAGGGACAGCAGGCGTAGCAGTCGCGCCGAGGTTTCCAGCATTCTTCAAGTCTGCCTGAGATCGCGGAACGAAGCTTTCCGCAATGACTTCTAGCGTCCAGTACATGACGAACCAGAGCGAGATTCGCCCCTTCCGCATCGAGATTCCGCAGGCCGACCTCGCGGACCTTCGGGCCCGGCTGGCCAGCACGCGCTGGCCGAGCAGGCCAAGAATCGACGATTGGAGCCGCGGCGTTCCACTCGACTACCTCAGGCAGCTCGCCGAGTACTGGGCCACCGGTTTCGACTGGCCAGCCCAGGAGGCGGCCCTGAACGAGATCCCGCAGTTCACCACCGAGATCGGCGCGCAGACGATCCACTTCTTCCACGTGCGGTCGCCCGAGCCGGACGCGCTGCCGCTGATCCTCACGCACGGGTGGCCGAGCTCGCCGGTCGAGTTCACCAGGCTGATCGGCCCGCTGACCGATCCGCGCGCCCACGGCGGTGACCCTGCCGACGCCTTCCATGTCGTGGTGCCGTCGCTGCCCGGCTACGGCTTCTCGAACCCGATCGGCGAGGCGGGCTTCAACCTGTTCGGCGTCGCGCAGTACTGGGCCACGCTGATGAGCCGCCTCGGCTACCAGCGTTATGCGGCGCAGGGCACCGACGTCGGTTCGGGCGTGGCGGGAATGCTGCCGATGGCCGACCCGCAGCACGTGGCCGGCGTCCATCTCAGCGGCACCGGTGCCGCGCCCCCGTTCGGCCCCGCCCTGGACCTCGACGGGCTCTCCCCGGCCGACCGGGCCCGCGCCGAGAAGTTCAACAAAGCCCGCGACGAGGGCTTCGGCTACCTGTGGCTGCAGTCGACTCGGCCGCAGACCCTGGCCTATGCGCTCAACGACTCGCCGGTCGGCCAGCTCGCCTGGATCGTGGAAAAGTTCTACGAGTGGACCGATCCGGCCGCCAAGCTCCCCGAGGAGGCCGTCGACCGGGACCAGATGCTCACCAACATCAGCATCTTCTGGTTCACCGGGTCCGGGGCGTCCGCCGCCCACGCGGTCTACGAGGGCATGCAGGCCTGGCGGGCCTTCGCCGCACACCAGAACTCGGGTGAGGCCCAGCAGTGGCAGGGGGAACAGGCCGCCCCGCCGACCGGGGTCGCCGTCTTCGCCGCGGACACCACGATCCGCAGTCTCATGGATCCGCTGGGCAGGATCGAGCACTGGTCAGAGTACGGCCGGGGCGGCCACTTCGCCGCGATGGAAGTCCCGGACCTGCTCACCAACGACATCCGCAACTTCTGCCGGCCGCTGCGCTGACACCGAGGGCCGCGCCGGCCACCAGCGTCGGCGCGGCCAATCCGTGCTGGTTCCATGAGGCACCTCACCGCCCGAAGAACTGCTGGCACAGCAGCAGGACGTTGAGGGCGGTGATCACGGCGGCGCAGGCACAGCCAGCGATCGTGGTGCGGGGCTGGTTGACCTGGCTGCCCATGATGTCTCGGCGGCTGGTCAGCGCCTGGCCGATGGTGGCCAGCCTCGACAGCGCGGGAGTGTGGAAGGCGCGGGCGGCGACCGCGAGCATCGCCAGGTTCACCAGGCCGGCCAGGCTCAGGGCGATGAGGACATCCAGCTGCTCGAACCTCAGCACGCGGCTGCGGTCTCGGTCGTCGCGGCAAGGCGTGCGGCCTTTAGTCAGGGCCGAATGCAGGTAGATGACGTGCGGCATCACGGTGGCGCCGAAGATCCCGACGGCCAGGTACAGCGAGCCGCCGCCGTCCAGGCCGGGGAGCAGCCCGGTAGCGAGCCGGGGACCGACGGGCCGATCCGGAGCGTCTCATACAGGAAGCCGGCGAAGACGAGCCCGAGCAGCGCGATGACCGCCAGCTCGAAGCGCCGTCGGCCGCGGGCCTGCAGACCCAGGATGGCGAATGTGATCACGCCGGTGATCAGCCCGGATGGCAGCATGGCCACGCCGAACAGCAGGTTGAGCCCTAGCGCCGCGCCGAGAAACTCGGCGATGTCGGTGGCCATTGCCACCACCTCGGCCTGCAGCCACATGCCCCAGGTGAGGGGGCGGCCTGACCGCTCGCGGACCAGTTCGGGCAGGCTGCGATCGGTAACGATGCCCAGCTTGGCTGACAGGTACTGCACGATCATCGCCATCAGGCTCGCGGCCAGGACCACCCACAGCAGCAACTAGCCGTACTGCGCCCCGGCCTGGATATTGGTGGCGAAGTTGCCGGGATCCACGTAGGCGACCGACGCGACGAACGCCGGGCCAAGCATCACCAGCGTGGCCCGTATACGGCCTCTGGCCAGCAGCTGGTCAAGCGCGCTCGGCACGCCGACAGCAGGCCCTGGCACTGCCACAGCGGGGCGCCTGTCTGGCATCGCCCGGCGGGCGGGAGTAGGAGGGCGGCATGGCACCGCGGCTGGCCGATGAGGGCCGGCGGACGTGGTGGCATCCATCTGAAGCTGCCCCTGTCCTCATCGGGCCGGCAGTCAGCCGCTTACCCCGAGCCTCAAGTGGCCTAACCGGTGCTGGAATGGCTTTGCCATGGCCTTGTCATGTGAACAGCACAGTGTGGGTTTGCCGCGCCAATGCTGCGGCAACAACCTGAAAGGCGCATAGGCGCTCAAGGAGCTGACCACAGATGATCCGCGCGGGGCCTGCGTGACCGTTAGGTTCCGCCGCGATATCAAAGGAGCCACCACAATGACACAGCAGGCGAAAAGCGAAATTCCGGAACCCATCCGTGACGGGATGGGCGCGCCCATCATGGGGCCGCATAACGTGCCGCTGGAGCGGGAGAACCCCAGCCTGCTCGCGTCGCCGGACACCGACGCCGGCACGATCCCGAACCTGAAGTTCTCGTTCTCGGCGGCGCACAACCGCCTGGCGTCCGGCGGCTGGGCGCGTGAGGTCACCGTGCGCGAGCTGCCGGTCTCCACCACACTTGCCGGGGTGAACATGCGCCTCAAGCCGGGCGCGATCCGCGAGCTGCACTGGCACAAGGAGGCCGAGTGGGCGTACATGCTCGCCGGGCGTGCCCGCATCACCTGCATCGACCAGGACGGCCGCAACTTCATCGACGACGTAGCCGTCGGTGACCTGTGGAACTTCCGGGCCGGCCTGCCGCACTCAATCCAGGCGCTGGCGGAAGGCTGTGAGTTCCTGCTGGTCTTCGATGACGGGGCATTCTCCGAGAACGAGACATTCCTGCTCACCGACTGGTTCCGGCACACTCCCCTCTCGGTGCTGGCGAAGAACCTCGGCGTCAGTCAGTCCGCGCTGGCGAATATCCCGCACGACCCCGCGCACGAGCGATACATCTTCGCCGGCCAGGTGCCGCCGGAACTGGCCGACGACGTGGTGCGCGGGCCGGCCGGGACGGCGATGAGCATGAGTTACCGGCTGCTGGAGCAGGCGCCGGTCGAGGTCCCGGGTGGCCGGGTCCGGATCGTCGACTCCTCGAACTTCCCGGCTGCCAGCACGATCGCTGCGGCACTGGTCGAGCTCGACCCGGGTGCGATGCGTGAGCTGCACTGGCACCCCACCAACGACGAGTGGCAATACTACATCTCCGGGCAAGGGCAGATGACCGTGTTCGCCTCGAGCGGCAAGGCGAGGACCTTCGACTACCAGGCCGGCGACGTAGGCTACGTTCCGTTTGCGATGGGCCACTACGTGCTGAACACCGGCAACGAGCCGCTGCGGTTCCTGGAGATGTTCCGCAGCAGCCGCTATGCCGACATCTCGCTGAATCAGTGGCTGGCCCTGACCCCTCCGGAACTCGTGCAAGCGCACCTGAACCTGGACGATCGGGCGACGACCGCGGTGTCCGCGTACAAGGGGAAGCCGGTCATCGTGCGGTAGGGGCCCCTGCGGCTGCGCACCGAACCGCGCCATCGGCTCTCTTTAGCTCACCATGATCGCGCGCTCGGGGCAGCTGCCGGAGGCGGCGCGAACCGCCTCCTCGAACTCGGCGGGGACCTCCGGAGCCTGCACCACGGTGAAGCCGTCGTCGGTCAGGGTGAACACCTCGGGGCAGAGCGAGCAGCAGACCGCGTGTCCCCGGCAGCGGTCGTCGTCGACCGTGACCTTCATCGGGCCATGTCCGCGGCGAGCGTGAACTCGAGGGTCAGCCTGGTCAGGCCCCGGAGGATGAAGGTCGGAAGGTACCGGTAGCGGCGGGCATCCGCGGGGCCGTGCACCCGCTCGCAGATCCTGATGTCGGCTGTGCGGTCGAGGAGCCGCTCGATGCACACCCGGGCCTCGGCCCGGGCCAGCGGGGCGCCGGGGCAGGTGTGGATGCCGCGCCCGAACGCGAGGTGATGACGGGCGTTCGCGCGGGCGACATCGAACGTCGCCGGCTCGTCGAAGTGGCGTGGATCACGGTTCGCGGCTCCGTTCAGCACCATCACCGTGGTGCCGGCCGGAAGGTCGACGCCGCCCACCGTGGCCGGAACGCGGGACAGCCGGAAATCGCCCTTGACCGGGCTCTCCATCCGCAGCGTCTCCTCGACGAAGTTGGGGATGCGGTCACGCTCGCTGCGCAGCAGCCGCTGGATATCGGGACGCTCGGCGATCACCTTGAGTGCGGAGCCGAGGAGGCGGACGGTGGTCTCCTGGCCTGCTGAGAAGAGGTTGGCGGCGACGCGCACGACGTCGGCGACCTCGGGCGTCGAGCCGTCGGGGAACGTCGCGGTGGCCAGGCCCGTGAGCACGTCGTCACGAGGTTCGCGGCGGCGGTCCTCGACGTAAGCCGTGAACCGCCCGTACAGGAACTCCAGCGGACTGTGTGCCAGCGTGTCTTCGGTGCTCCCGAGAGTGTCGGACCGCGGCCGGCGCCGGAGCGTCTCGGCGAACTCCTCCCGGTCTTCTTCGGGCACGCCGAGGAGGTCGGCGATGACGAGCAGCGTGAAGGGGCCCGCGAACTCGCTGATGAACTCGCCCTCGCCGTCGGCGAGGAACTCCTCCAGCAGGCGATCGGCGAGCCGCCACATGGACGCCTCGTTCTCCTTGAGGCGCTTCGGTGTGATCAGCCGCATCAGCAGCGCGCGGTGATCGGTGTGCACGGGCGGGTCGAGCGTCGGAAGCTGGTCGCTCATCGGGAGCTCGTCACGGTGCTGCTCGATCAGCTCGGTCACGTCGTCGCCCTCGAGCGGGACCGGGAAGCCGGGGAAGGGACCGGTCACCGAGATGCACGAGGAGAACGTGTCCTTGTCGCTGAACACCTGGACCGCCTCGTCATACCCCGTCACCATCATCACTGCATGGTGACGCTCGCGGCGTACCGGGCACTGCTCACGCAGGGCCTCGAAGTACGGGTATGGGTCCTCGACCAGTTCGTCGCCCCGGAAGAAATCGACCGCCTCGAAGTCGTTCACCGGCGCTCAGACCACGGGCTCGACGATGAGGTCGAGGTAGGCGGCGCCGCTGTCGGGGACGCGGGGCTGCTTCCACACTTCTACCGGGAACGACACCATGACCAGCGACTGCATCAGGTGCATCAGGGTCCGGGCCTCGTCGGGCAGGTTGCCCGGTGGGAAAGCGTCGCAGTAGGCGATCGCCTCCTCGAGGCAGGGGAAGGCGGCGTCGTAGAAGGCCTGCATCTCGGGCATGGAGGAGGCGAGGCGCCTGGCGTAGCGTTCCGGTTCGGTGGGCAGCGCCCAGGCCAGGTACGGCTCCAGGGCGGCGAACTCAGCGGGCAGCGGCATCGCGGTACTCCTTGACGCGGTCGCGGGCCACCTTGTGCAGGTGCCGGAGCAGGATCTCCTGGTCATTGAGCGGGAACTCGGTGACGACGCGGGAAGAGATCATCGTCTGGGTCGCCTCCAGGGTGTTGCCGTCCTGGAGGGAGTATTCCTTGAAGGTCACCGCGGCGAGCTCCTGGGCCAGCCGCTGCCGGGCACCGGAGGGGGGGACGAAGTGCAGGCTGGTCTCGAAGATGTGCCGGTTGACCGCGGTGGGCCAGTAGTGGTAGGTCAGGTACCACCCGGGCGCCCAGATCAGCAGCATGAAGTTGGGGAAGATCACGAAGGAGTCGACGCCCCAGGCCGGGTGCCGGGCGGGGTTGATGCCGGGCGGCAGCGGGTCGAGGCCCTCGATGGCCGGCCGGTCCCACGGGCCGAACAGGCCGCTGCGCAGGGCCCGCTCGATCGGCTTGACCATGCCAGGGTCCTTCGGCGGGGCCATGCCTCCCCAGGACGAGATCATCGAGTGCGGGCTGAACAGCTTGTAGTGCAGCGCCTCGAAGCCGTAGCCGAGCAGCTTGTCGGCTTCGTCCTTGACGGCCTGCTTCTGATGCAGGACGGGCGCGTGGTAAAACTCGGCGAACGCGTCGATGAACAGCTTCCAGTTGCTGCCGATCTCCGCCCTGTAGGTGTAGACCTCGGTCATATCGTGGAACGGGTAGCCCTCCAGGCCCTTGGCCATCTCACCGAGGTAGTCCACGAGCGGCTGGGCGTCCGGGTCGAGGCTGACGAAGATGAAGCCTTCCCAGACGTCGCAGGCGACCTCCTTGAGACCGTAGTCGGCCTTGTCGAGGTCGAAGAACTCGCCTTCTTGCTGAACGAAGGTCAGCGCGCCGTCCAGGCTGTAGCGCCAGCCGTGGTACTTGCAGACGAACTGGCGGCAGGTGCCGGCCGTCTCCTCGCCGGGATAGTCATTCCAGACCAGCTTGTTGCCCCGGTGCCGGCACAGGTTGTGGAAGGCCCGGATCTGCTGGTCCCTGCCCCGGGCGACGATCAGCGAGGTGTCCGCGACCGCGAGCTCCCTGGTGAAGTAGCTGCCGGTCCTCGGGAGCCGCTCCACCCGGCCGACGTTCAGCCAGGCCCGCTTGAAGATGGCGGCCCGCTCGTCCTCATAGTGGGCCGGGTCGATGGAGTCGCTGTAGTTGACGGGGCCCGTGCCGAGCTCGGGATACTGCTGCGTCCAGCTGCCCGCCGCGGGCTTCGCGAAGTGGGGCACGGGTCTACCTCTCCTGTTCGGGCTCTACGCCAAAGGTGTTGAACGCCATGGCCAGCAGGCAGTAGGCGCCGATCGTGAAGACCAGGTCCATCAGCTGGCGCTCGTCGAGGTGCTTGCCGAGCGTGGCCCAGGTCCGGTCAGACAGATTGGAGTCATCGTCGAGCTCGTCGACGGCACTGAGAACCGCGCTCTCGAGCTCGCCGGTCGCCTCGCCGCGCCCGGCGGCCTCGATCTCGGCCTCGGACAGACCCGCTTCCGCCGCGATCTTCATGTGGTGGGTCCACTCGTACGCGCAGGCGCGGCGCCGCGCGACCCGCAGGATCGCCAGCTCACGCACGCGAGGCGGCAGAGTCGAGCGCAGCAGCAGGCGGGCATTGAACGGGAGGAAGGTCTCGGTCAGGTCGGGGTGGCGCACGAGCGTCGCCAGCGCGTGGCCGGCGCCCCGCGGGTTGCGCCGGTGCTCCGGCAGCAGCTCGGCCAGCGCGGCCCGCGCCCGCTCGTCCCACTGGTCACCGGGCAGCGGAGGCAGGCGCATCAGGCGCTTATCCCCCCGCTCGCACGGAGGATCCGGCCCAGGTACGGGCGCGGCGCCATGGTCCGAACATCCATAACGTGCACTCCGATCTCGCGTCCGAGAATAATATTCTCGCGCTGGAGTATAAGATTTCCACGGATGAGGTTGTGACGTCAACCGTCAGCTGGCGGCGGCGAGGGAGATACGAGCGGGAGACACAGCATGACGACCGTGGGCATCGCGACCGGCGCCGGACGCGGGATGGGGCTGGCCTGCGCGCGAAGGCTAGCCGGCATGGTGGACACGTTGCTGCTGGTAGACCGGGATGAGGCGACCGTAGTTGACGGCGGGGTGGTGGCCGCACTTCAAGCTCATCGAGTAGTCAGGTGACGGCACCTGCCTGCTTGAGCGCGAGGATTTGTTCCCATTCCAGGCCGAGTTCCATGAGAATCTCCTCGGTCTGGGCGGCGAACTCGGGGGCCGGGCCGAGTTGCGGGGCGGTGACGTCGAACTGCACCGGGCTGGAGACCAGCTCGAGCTCTCCGGCCTGGAGGATGTACTCGTTCGCCCGGACCTGCGCGTCGCTGCTCGCCTGGAGGGTGTCCTGCACCGGCGCCCACGGCCCGGCCAGGGTGGCGAAGCGCTCGGCCCACTCCGCGAGCGTGCGGGTGGCGATCACCTCCTGCAGCAGGTCGACGGCTTCGCCGGTGTTGGCGGCGAGCTGCTCGGCGGTGGCGAACCGGGGATCGCTGGCGAGTTCAGGGCGTTCGATGTGCTGGCAGACATCGGCCCAGAACTTGCCGGGCTGCAGCATGACGAGGGACAGGTAGCGGCCGTCGGCCGTGCGGTACAGGCCGGACAGGGGGTTGTTCATCGCACCGTGGGAGCCCTGCGGCGGCGCCACCCAGGGCGTGCCCAGATGCAAGCTCAGCGCGACCGCGTGGCCCATGGCCCACAGGCCGCTGCCGAGCAGGGAGACGTCCACGACCGACGGCTCTCCCGTACGCTCGCGCTTGAGCAGCGCCGCCGCTATGCCGCCCGCGAGGTTGGTACCGGAGATGGTGTCCCCGTAGGCGGGCGGCGGGCTGATCAGCCCCTCGACATTGGGCGGGGTGAGGCTGGCGGCGCTGGTGCCCCGGCACCAGAAGGCGGTCATGTCGTAGCCGCCCTTGTCCGCCTCGAGTCCGCGCGGGCCGAGCGCACTTCCCCGCGCGTAGATGATCTGCGGGTTCACCGCTCGGATGTCATCCACGTCGATCCCCAGCCGGGACCGGGACAAGGGCAGGAAGCTGGTCAGGAACACGTCCGCCCGGCGGGCCAGGTCGTACAGCACCTGCTTGCCCTCGGGCCGCGCCATGTCCAGGCCGATGCTGCGCTTGCCGCGGTTCGCGTGCTCGATGTTAGGGTTCGGGTCGCCCTCGACGCGGTAGGCGCCCGTCAGCCGCAGCCCGCGCTGCGGATCACCGGTAACCGCATGCTCGACCTTGATCACCTCCGCGCCCCAGTCCGCCAGCACCGCGCCCGCCGACGGGACGAAGCCATACATGGCGACCTCGAGGACGCGGATGCCCTCCAGCGGCTTCATGATGCGTCTCCCGCCCCGGCCCGGGGCGCTCCATCGTGCACGCTCATCCTGTTTCCCCGCTTCGCCTCGGGGGCCCCACCCGCCTCCCCATTCTGATTCCTTGCCCTCTGGCTCGCTCATGTGACCACCGCCGCGAGGGTCTTGCGCTCCAGGAACTCCTCCAATCCGGGCACGCCCATCTCCCGGCCGATGCCCGACTGCTTGTACCCGCCGAACGGCGCGTCGGGACCGAACCAGGCACCGCCGTTGATACTGAAGGTACCGGTACGGATTCTCCTGGCTACCGCGATGGCCCGCTCCTCGTCGCCGCCGTACACAGCGCCAGACAGCCCATAGATGGAATTGTTGGCGATCCGCACGGCGTCGGCATCGCCGTCGTATCCGATGACCGCGAGCACCGGGCCGAACACCTCTTCCTGCGCGATCTCACTGTCTGGATCCACCCCGGTGAGCAGGGTCGGGGTGTAGAAGAAGCCGGGATCCACCTTCTTGCCCCCCGTCACCAGCGTCGCGCCCGCGGCCACGGCCCGCTGGACCAGGCCGTCCGCCTTGTCCCGCTGCCGTTCGCTGATCAGCGGCCCCATGTAGGTCTTCGGGTCGGTGGGATCACCGAAGGTCACCCGGCCCATCATGTCCGCGACCTGCTCGACGATCGCGTCGTGCTGCTGCCTCGGCACCAGCATGCGAGAGGCGATCGCGCAGCCCTGCCCTGCGTGCGAGCAGACCATGAAGGCGGCGACCATGGCCGCGGTGGCGAAGTCGGCGTCGTCGAGCACGACCAAGGCTGACTTGCCGCCGAGCTCCAGGAAGACTCGCTTCAGGGTGCGGCTCGCCGCTTCCATGACCCGGCGGCCGGTCGCCGTCGAGCCCGTGAAGGTGATCATGTCCACGCCCGGATGGCTGGTGAGCACCTCACCCACGGCCACCTCTGACGAGGCCAGGACATTGACCACGCCGGGCGGGATGTCGGTGTAGTTAGCGATCAGCTCGCCCAGCGCCAGCGTGATCAGCGGCACGTCCGGAGCGCCCTTGAGGACCACCGTGCAGCCGGCCGCGAGCGCGGGAGCGAGCTTGGCCAGCGCGAGCTGGGTCGGGTAGTTGTACCCGATGATCGCGGCCACGACGCCCGCGGCCTCCTTCTCCACCCAGCGATGATGGCGCCGGCCCCGGCTCTCGATCTCGCCGAGGTCCTCGGTCATCGGATAGCTGCCGAGCAGGTCGGCGTAGTAGCGGACGATCCCGATGGGCTCATCGAGCTGTGCCCCATAGGTGATCATGCGGGGGGCGCCGACCTCAGCGATCGTCAGCTCGCGCAGCTCTTCCTTGTGCTCGGTCAGCGCCTGATGGAGCTGGTTGAGGCACCTGATGCGCAATTCGATATCGGTCGGCCAGCCCGTGGTGTCGAAGGCGCGACGGGCGGCCGCGACGCTGGCTTCGGCGTCAGCGGCCGTCGCGTCCGGGGCCTGGCCGAGTACTTCGCCCGTGGCCGGATTGAGCGAGGGGAACGTCCGCCCGGCCCCGACCAGCCGCCCGTCGATGAGCAGGCGCTTCGCGGCGGCCGGCGTGGGGGCGCCGCTCTGACCGGCGCCCTGCCCATCACCTGTGCCGGTCGCCGCCTCGTCCTGAAGTCGCATCCCGTCTCCTCTCCGAGCAGGGTCTTCCGGAGGATTTACCGAGAGTAGTATTCTCTCATATCGGAAGGGAGACTTCCATGGCGACCCACCACCGGACGACGACCGTGGGCGACGAGGCCTTCTCGTGAAGACCGCCGTGGTCACTGGCGGCGGCTCTGGCATCGGCCTGGCCATCGCCGAGCGGCTGAGCGCCGATGGCTACCACGTCGCCACGCTCGATCTCAACCCGTCCGGTACGGCTTTCGCACAGACGGCCGACGTGACGGACCGGGCCCAGGTCGATGCGGCGCTGGCTGCCGTCAGGGAACGGCTGGGCCCGGTCACCATCCTGGTCAACGCGGCCGGCCGGGACGGGTTCAAGCGCTTCACCAACTTGACGTTCGCGGCCTGGCAGCAGGTGATGGACGTCAACCTGAACGGCGTCTTCCACTGCATCCAGGCCGTGCTCCCGGACATGCTCGATGCGGGCTGGGGGCGGATCGTCAACATCTCCTCCTCGAGCGCGCAGTCGGGCCAGCAGTTCATGGCGCACTACGTGGCCGCCAAGTCGGCGGTCAACGGGCTGACCAAGGCGCTGGCCCTGGAGCTCGGCCCGTCCGGCATCACCGTCAACGCGGTACCGCCCGGCTTCATCGACACCCCGATGCTGCGCCAGGCCGAGGCGCGCCAGCTGCTCGGCGGCACGATCGATGAGCACATTCAGCGGACGCCCGTTCGCCGCGTCGGCCGGCCCGAGGACATCGCCGCGGCCTGCGCGTTCCTGGTCTCGGAGGAGGCCGGCTACATCACCGGGCAGATCCTGGGCGTGAACGGCGGGCGGAACACGTGACCCTGACCGGGTCACGCTCAGGGCAGTCAGATCAAGAAGGGACTTCACCAATGGGACGTGTTCAGGGCAAGGTCGCCTTCATCACGGGCGCGGCGCGGGGTCAGGGCCGCAGTCACGCGGTGCGGCTGGCGCAGGAGGGCGCCGACATCATCGCGGTCGACCTGTGCCACGACATCGAGTCGATCAAGTACCCGCTCGCCGGGCCGGACGATCTGAAGGAGACGGTCCGCCTGGTGGAAGGGCTGGATCGGCGCATCGTGGCGGTGCAGGCCGACGTGCGCGAGCGTGCGCAGCTCGGCGAGGCGCTGGAGTCGGGCCTAGCCGAGCTGGGCCGGCTGGACATCGTGGTGGCGCAGGCGGGGATCGCCGCGATGCAGGGCGAGCCGCCGCTGCAGGCCTGGACCGACGTGCTGGACACCAACCTGGTCGGGACGATCAACGCGATTCACGTGGCGCTGCCACACCTGGGCGAGGGTGCGTCGGTCATCGCGACCGGCTCGACCGCGGCGTACATCAACGCGCTGCCCATGCAGCAGGTGGGGACGGACCCCGGCGGCGTCGGGTACATGGTCGCCAAGCGGATGCTGTCGCAGTACGTGCATGACCTGGCGCGCGAGCTGGCGCCGCGGAAGATCCGGGCGAACGTGGTGCACCCCACCAACGTCGCCACGGACATGCTGTTCAGCGAGCCGATGTACAAGGCGTTCCGGCCGGACCTGGAGAACCCCACCCGCCAGGACGCGGAGCTGGCCTTCCCGGTGCAGCAAAGCATGCCGATCCCCTACATCGAGCCCGTGGACATCAGCAACGCCGTCCTGTTCCTGGCTTCTGACGAGGCCCGCTACATCACCGGCATGCAGCTCCGGGTGGACGCCGGCGGCTACCTCAAGTGGTACGACTTCCATCTGTAGAGAAGGGAGACAGCCATGAAGGTTCACGTCGATCCGGAGCGCTGCCAGGGGCACACGCTCTGCTCCATGATCGCCCCCAAGGTGTTCCAGCTCGATGAGATCGACGGCCATTCCTCGCCCATCAGCGAGGAGGTCCCGGCCGACCAGGAGGCCCGGGTAAGAGAGGCCATCCGCTCCTGTCCAGAGCAGGCCATCTCCATTACCTGACCTATGTGCCGCTGACCAGCCAGGCCCCGTAAGCGCAAGGAGAAGAACGGCGTGAGCGCAGAAGAAGTCCTTGACGATGCCGGCCGCCAGAAGAACCGGTACCACTTCGACCGGCACATGCCGGACTACCGCCACCGGTTCGAGGCGATCACCCAGGAGATGCACGCCAAGTGCCCCCTGGCCTGGTCTGACACCTACGGCGGCCACTGGGTCGCGGCCGGCAACCGGGAGGTCTTCGATATCGCCCGCTCCGCCGAGTACCTCTCCAACGACCACGACGTCGAGGGCGTGCGGCGCGGCTACCAGGGCATCACCATCCCCACCCCCGAGGATATGAAGTTCCAGGGCGGGTTCCTGGAGATGGACCCGCCCGAGCAGCGTCACTACCGTCAGGTGCTCAACCCCTACCTGTCCCCGGCCGCCGTCAGCCGCTGGGTCCCGGTGGTGGAGGAACTGGTCCGCGCCTCGCTCGACGAGAAGATCGAAACCGGGCGGATCGACTTCGTCGACGACCTGGCCAACGTGGTGCCGGCCGTGCTCACCCTGGCCATGATGGGCATCCCGCTGAAGAACTGGACCATCTACTGTGAGCCGGCCCACGCGAGCGTATACACGCCGCCGGACTCGCCCGATATGCCGCGGGTGCGGCAGGGTCAGATCGAGATGTTCCAGGACCTGTTCGCCCAGTTCACGCACATCCGGGAGAACCCCAGGCCGGGCGTGGTGGACGCGCTCGCCCGGGCGAAGATCAACGGCAAGACCCCGCCCGACATGGAGCTGCTCGGGGTGATGGCCCTGATCATCGGCGGCGGGTTCGACACGACCACGGCGCTGACCGCGCACGCGCTGGAGTGGCTGTCCGAGCATCCGCAGGAGCGCGAACGGCTCAGCCGGGAGCGGGACACCCTGCTGGACTCCGCGACCGAGGAGTTCCTGCGGTTCTACACGCCGGCGGCCGGCGACGGGCGGACGATCTCCGCGGACTGCGAGCTGGTGGGCACCCGGTTCAAGGAGGGCGAGCGGCTGTGGCTGTCGTGGGCCATGGCGAACCGCGACCCCTCGGTGTTCCCTGACCCCAACGAGATCGACCTGGCCCGCACGGGCAACCGCCACCACAGCTTCGGTCTCGGCATCCACCGCTGCATCGGCTCCAACGTGGCCCGCATGGTGTTCAAGCGGATGATCACCGCCGTGCTCGACCGCATGCCCGACTACCGCTGCGACCCCGCCGGAGCGGTCCACTACGAGACCGTCGGCGTCATCAACGGCATGCAGCACCTCCCGGCGACCTTCACCCCCGGCCCGCGGCTCGGCCCCGGGCTCGACGAGACCATCGACACCCTGCAGCAGGTCTGCGATTCCCAGCGCCTCGCCGAACCGGTCACCGTCCGCAAGGCGGGTGCTGATATCGGTTCCACCAGCTGAGGAGATGATGTGGCCGGCCCGGCACCCGCCGGAGGAGATCTCACCAACGTCCACGTCGTAGACGTCGACGGCATCCCCATGTCGGCGTTGCTGGCCGACGTTCCACACCCCCGGGCCGTCATCGTCGCCCTGCACGGCGGCGCGATGACGTCTGCGTACTTCGACGCCCCGAGCCAGCCCCGGCTCTCCCTGCTGCGGGCCGGCGCGGCACTCGGGTTCACCGTCATCGCCCTCGACCGGCCGGGGTACGGCCGTTCCGCTCCGTACACGGACCGGATAACGTCCGCCATCCAGCGGGTCGATCTTGCCTATGGGGCGGTGGACCACCTGCTCGCGGCGCGCCGCCGGGGGGCCGGCGTGTTCCTGATGGCGCACTCGATGGGCTGCATCCTCGCGGTGCGCATGGCAGCCGATGAGCGCAGGACGGACCTGCTGGGCCTGGAGATATCCGGCATCGGGCAGCAGTACCAGCCCCGTGCGGCGGCGCTCCTGCGGGCCAGGATGCTGGACGGCGCGGGCCGAGCCGTGACGGGAACCGCGATGCGCGACATGATCCGGGGACCGGACCACCTGTACCCGGCCGGCTCCGCCTCCGGGCTGTACTCCCCCACTCCCGGCTATGAAGGCGAGGAGGTGCGGCGCTGGCCGCGCGACTTCCCCGCGCTCGCCGCCCGGGTGCGCATCCCGGTTCGCTACAGCCTCGGCGATCACGAGACGGTGTGGCGATCCGGCTCCGCGGCGCTCGCCGACGTCGCGGCCCTGTTCACCGCCTCCCCCCGGGTCGTTGTCGAGGAGCAGGCTGGCGGCGGCCACAACCTGAGCCTCGGGCTGACCGCCCTGGCCTATCACCTGAGGGTCATGTCGTTTGCCGAGGAATGCGTGCTAGCCGCGCTGGCCGCGCACCGCGCGTTATGCCTGCGTTGTGGCCGTGTTACGGCGCCGCAGCTTCCTCCGCGCGCCAGGCTCTATTGAAAGTGTGTCTTCACTCACTTAGGCTCGGCACGTGACCGTAGTGGCCGAGCGGCCGTGGGAGTTCCTGGTGCCGACGTCCTGACCGTCACGCCACTGCTCATGGGCGGGGTTCGACAGTCCGTTCACGCCGGTCGACGGCGCACCGGCCGGCTGATGGGAGGCCTCATGGATGTGCTGCTGCGGGGCGGCAGGCTGGTCGACGGCACGGGCGCGCCATCCCGCGCGGCCGACGTGGCGGTGGCCGGCAACCGGATCGTGGCTGTGCGTCCGCCAGGCGAGCTGGCCGCGGGGGCGGCCGAGGTGGTCGACCTGGACGGCCTGATGCTGGCGCCGGGCTTCATCGACGTCCACACGCACTACGACGCGCAGATCCTGTGGGACGGCGACCTGACGCCATCGAGCTGGCACGGGGTGACGAGCGTCGTCATGGGCAACTGCGGGTTCGGGGTTGCGCCGACCCGCCCGGAGCACCGGGACACTATCGTCCGCACCCTCGAGAACGTCGAGGGGATGTCGATCGAGGCGCTGAACGCGGGAATCGACTGGTCGTTCGAGACGTTTCCGGACTACCTCGCGACGCTGGAGAGCCGGCGCAAGCGCCTCAACGTCGGCGCCTTCATCGGCCACTCACCTCTCCGCCTGTTCGTGCTGGGCGGCGACGAGCGGCCGGCGACCGCCGACGAGCTGGACACGATGCGCGAGCTGGTGCGCGAGGCGATGAGCGCCGGCGCTATCGGCCTGTCCACCTCCCGGTCGGCTTCGCACCAGGGCGCGTTCGGCCGGCCGGTGCCGAGCCGGTTCGCCGAAACCGACGAGGTCTTCGCCCTCGCCTCGGTCCTCGGCGAGGTGGGCCAGGGCGTCGTGCAGGCGACGGCCGGACCTGGCCTGTTCATCGAGCAGTTCTCGCAGATGGCGGTGCGGTTCGGCATCCCGGTGACCTGGACGGCGCTGCTCGCCCGGTCCGAGCGGCCAGGTGCTGCACTACGCACGATCGAACGGGCGTCAGCACTCCCGGGCGAGGTTTATCCGCAGGTGGCCTGCCGCGAGATCGTGATGCAGGTCACCCTGACCGAGCCGGCGCCGCTGGCCGAAGTCGACGAGTGGAAGGAGGTGCTCGCCCGCCCCCGGGCGGAGCGAGCCGCCGTCTACAGCGAACCGCAGTGGCGTGACCGCGCTCGCAACCCGACGCTCGCCCGCTGGGAGCACCGGTGGCCGAGGATGTCGGTGCAGGAGACACAGGTCCACTGTGACCTCGTCGGCATCCCGCTCGACCGGCTCGCATCGGCGCGGGACACGACCCCGTTTGACCTGATGATCGACCTGGCGCTGGACGACAGCCTGGCCACACGTTTCCGGGTCGTGATGGATAACGACGGCGACACCGAGCTCGGCCAGGTTCTTGCCGACAAGCGCGCCCTGCTCGGCCTCTCCGACGCCGGCGCACACGCCACCCAGCTTTGCGACGCCTGCTTCTCGACCTACCTTCTCGGCCACTGGGTCAGGGAACGCCGCATCCTCTCGGTCGAGGACGCCGTGTGGCGGCTGACGGGCCATCCGCACCGCGCGTTCCGGCTCGCCGACCGTGGGCTGGTGCGTGAGGGGTTTCACGCCGACCTGGTGGCCTTCGATCCGGACACGGTCGGCGCGGCGCCCGTGGAGCGCGTCCACGACCAGCCCGGGGGCAGCGACCGGCTGATCGCGCGGAGCACGGGCGTCGAGTACACCTGGGTGAACGGCGTGGCGACGCGGGTGGCCGGCCAAGACGTCCCGGACGTCGCGCCGGGCCGGCTCCTGCGCAGCTGACGGGTGATCCGCCATGGAAGTTCATGAGCAGGGGCCGGGTACCGGCCCAAGGCCAGGCAGGGCAGTCGCTGCCCGCTGTGAGATCCAGCAGCCTGTCCGGGCGCCGATGAGGTCTCCCGCGCCACGGTACGGCTGTGGCCGACCGTGCACCGGTCTAGCATAGAAGTATGTGCACACTCACCGTACCCGGTACCCAGGAAGCGAGGACACCTCGTGCCTAAGGCGGCTACCAATCCGGCCGGCGACGCGCCACCCGTGCGCCGGCGGCTCACGGCCGAGGAGAGGAAGAGCTCGATCCTGGCCGCCGCGAGGCGTGCGTTCACCGAGACCGGCGACATGAACGGCACGACGATAAAGGTGATCGCCGAGCACAGCGGTATCAGCGAGGGCGTGATTTACCGCCACTTCGAGAGCAAGGATCAGTTGTTCTTCGAGGCCGTTGTCGAGCCACTCAAGAAGGCCGTCGACGATCTCGTTGCCGCGGCGGCAGTCGTTGACCGGGATCAGCCGCTCACGCCGGAGCGTCAGCTCGAGACCACGATGGGCCTTTACCGGCAGCTGATCTCGACGTTGAAACAGGTACTCCCGCTGCTCGGCCTGGTGCTCTTCGGAGATCCTCAGGTAGCCCGGCGCTTCTACCGGGAGAATTTCGCAGTTGCCATGGACCGGCTGGCTGAAGCGTGGCGTGCGGTCGAGGACCGGTACGGCTTCCCGTTCGAATCCTCAGACATCTCAGCCCGCGCGGTGATGGGTATTGCGCTCATCATGGCGCTCGAGAGCCAGCACAACAAGCAATTCGATCGCGACCGTGCCGTGGCCTTGATCAGTGAGGGCACCCTCAGGGGCTTCTTCCCGCCCAACCAGGCGGTGCAGCGACCGCGGAGGTCAAGGGGCGTGAAGCGCGATGGGGAAGGCGGGCGGGTGGTCACACGAGCGAGGGCGTAGGGATCGTCACCGAACTGAGCCGTCGTTTTCGCGTGGGTGATGCCGAAGGGGCGTTCCGGCTATTTCATCCCGACATTCGCATTGAGCAGCCAGCGTCACTGCCGCACGGCGGCTGGCACAGCGGTCATGATGGCGTGGCCGCGATGGGCGCCATCTTCGCGCGTTTCTGGGAGCGGTCCGTCGGGAATCCCCGGATAGTCGGCTGCGGCGAGTCCGTGGTGCAGGTGACGACGCAGACGTGGACGGCCCGGGTATCGGGCCGCTCGGCAACGGTCGACGTCGTCGAGCTGTTCTCCATCTCCGACGGGCTCGTATCCGAGATCAGGGTGTTCCAGCAGGACACTCACCTGCTGCTCACAACCCTGGACGACAGGTAGGAGGCGGCCGGCGGGCGTTATGCCGGGGCTGGCACGTCGAGCACGAGGGCGGTGGCCATCCCGCCCCCGGCGCACATGGCGGCCACGCCGACACCGCCGCCGCGACGGCGCAGTTCGTGGGTGAGCGTCAGCACCATCCGGGCCCCGGTCATCGCGACGGGATGTCCCAGGCTGCAACCGCTGCCGAGGACGTTCACGGTATCCTCGTCGAGCCCGAGCGCCCGGGTGGCGGCGACGGCCACCGAGGCGAAGGCCTCGTTGATCTCCCAGAGGGAGACGTCCGCGATGGACAGGCCGGCCCGGGCGAGCGCCTTCGTGATGGCGATCGAGGGCGCCAGGCCGGTCTCGGCCGGCGGCACGCCGGCGGACGCCCACGCCCGGACCACCGCGAGTGGCTCGAGCCCGCGGGAGTCCGCGAAGGACCGGTCGGTGACGACCACCGCCGCCGCTCCGTCATTCCGGCCCGACGAGTTGCCGGCGGTGATGCTGAAGCCCTCGATCTCGGGGTGCAGCGGCTTCAGTGACGCGAGCTTCTCCATGCTGCTGTCCCGCCTGGGATGCTCGTCGACCGCGAACGTGAACCGCGACCCGTCGCGGCGGGTGACCTCGATGGGGAAGATCTCGGCGGTGAAGCTTCCGGCGTCGATCCCGGCGACGGCTCGCTGGTGGGAGCGGAGCGCCCACGCGTCCATCTCCTCCCGGGTGATGCCGGCCTTGACCGCCGGGTTCCAGCCGACCGTGATTGTCATATCCGCGATCGGGGCGTCGGGCGTCTCCCGGTGGCTGGGCGCGAGCCAGTTCTCCTCCCAATCGTCGGTCCCGGGAACGCGCCGCCGAGTCGTGGGGGCGGTCGAGCTCGACTGCACGCCGCCGGCGACGACAACGCGGTCCATGCCCGCGATGACCGACGCCGCGGCGCTCTGCACCGCCGCGAGCCCCGAGGCGCAGTGGCGGTTGTGAGCGACGCCCGGCGCGTTCACGAGCCCGGCCTCGATCGCCGCGTAACGGGCGATGTCCCCGCCGCCGTAGAGCGACTCACCCATCACGACGTCGTCCACGAGCTCGGGCGCGATCCCCGATCGCCGGACGGCCTCGGCGACCGCCTTCGTCCCCAGCTCGAGTGCGTCGACGTCGACCAGCGATCCCTTGTGCGCGGTCCCGATCGCGGTCCGGGCGCCCGAGACGATCACCGCCTCACGGCTTGTCATGCGTCACTCCTCTCCTGGATACCCGCCCGCCGTCACCAGGCGGCCGGGGCGCTTGCCGGTCAGCTCATCGTGGTCGATGACCACCGTCCCGTTGACCAGGGTGTAGTCGTAGCCGTGCGCTCGCTGCACGAAGCGGCTGGCGCCCAGGGGGAGGTCAGCCACCAGCTCCGGAGTCCGCAGGTGCAGGCCTTCCAGGTCGATGACGTTGACGTCGGCGAATGCGCCCGGTGCCAGCAGTCCCCGGCCGGGGATGCCGAATAGCTGGGCGCCTTCCAGCGTGAGCTTGCGGATCGCCCGGCCGATGCCGAGCAGGCCCTCGTCCCGGACCCAGTGACCGAGCACGTACGAGGGCTGGCCCGCGTCCATGGTCATCGCTACGTGGGCGCCGGCGTCCCCCAGGCCGATCACGACGTCGGGATTGGTCAGCATCGCGGCGACGGCGTCGAGGTCGGAGTTGAGCACGGGGTAGTACAGCAGGCCCAGGCCACCGGTCTCGACCGTGTAGTCGACGAAGGCGCCCGCGGGCGTCGTGCCCCTGCGGGCCGCCTCGGCAGCCAGGCTGTTCTCCGGCCGCACGTCGTAGCGGGCCACGCCGGGGGGCAGCAGGTACAGCCTGGCCGGATCCTTCGGCGCCAGCGGGCCCGCCGGCTCGGCAGGCTGGTCGGCCTGCTCCACGAGCCGGCGTCGCGCGGCGTCGCCGGCCATCGCCTCGACCCGTGCCGCCCATGGCTTGGCCATGAGCTCGGCCCACGCGGGCAGCGTGTCGTACGGCGTCCGGCCCACCAGGCCGTACAGGATCGCCGTGCCGCGGGACGACGTCTGCGGACGGAGGTCGGCTCCGCGTTCCCTGGCGGCCGCTGCCTGCTCCATGACCCAGGACCAGAGGCCGGGACGGCGGTCGCTCTGCGTGATGGCAAACGTCAGCGGCCGGCCGGACGCGCGGCTCACGTCCTCCATCCACGCCAGCTCGGCCACCGAGTTCTCCCGCGCCGGGCCGTCGCGCTCGCCGATGCGCGGGACCACCTCGATCACGCCTCGCCCGCGGGCCCCGAGGACGCCTGCGATGGCGGCGAGTTCCTCCGGGCTCGCGAACGTGCCGGGCAGGGGCGTCCCGTCGGGCACCGTGTGCAGGAAGCTCCGCGACGTGGAGAAGCCAAGCGCTCCCGCGCCCACGGCCTCGTCGACGGCCGCGGCCATCCCGGCGATGTCATCGTCGGTGGCCGGCGCCTCGTCGAGGCTGCGGGCGCCCATGACGTAGTACCGCAGGGCGGCATGACCGATCATGCCGCCAGCGTTGACGCCAAGCCGGCGCTGCCCGAGCGCCCGCAGGTAGTCGCCGTACGTCTCCCAGCCCCAGTCGAGGCCGGCCATGATGGTGTCGGCCGGGATGTCCTCGACGGAGTCCATCATCCCGGCCAGGTACCCCTCCTGGCCGGGGCGGACCGGGGCGAAGGTGACACCGCAGTTGCCGAGCACCACCGTCGTGACGCCGTGCCAGCAGGACGAGCTAGCGGCCGGGTCCCAGAACAGCTGGGCGTCGAGATGCGTGTGGATGTCGACGAACCCGGGCGTGACGAGCCGTCCGCCGGCGTCGATCTCGCGCTCCCCCGGGTCGGGTACGACGCCTACCTCGGTGATGCGGTCACCGTCGATGGCGACGTCGGCCCGCATCGGGGCCGACCCCGTCCCGTCGACCACGTCGCCGCGGCGGATCACAATGTCATGCATGTCTCACGTCCTTCCGGCGGCCTGGCCCCCGCGCCTCCCGCCGCTCCGGGCAGGCGGTGAGCGCCCGCGCGAGGCACAAAGAGAGCATGTACTCACTCACAATAGCCCGTCGGCCCCGGAGACGTCATCCCCGGCCACCGGCAGAGTATGCGTTTACTTTGCTACAGTGGCCGTGGCTGGAGCGTCCGCTCCGCCCTCTGGCGCACGTGACCGGCCGCATCGCCTACAGCATGGAGTGGACTTTGAAGGGGAACGGCTGATGAAGGTCACGGTGGACCCGGACCGGTGCCAGGGCCACGCCCGCTGCTGGGAAATCTGCCCGGACGTGTTCTCCCTCGATGAGGAGGGGCACAGCACGGTCTCGGTCAGCGAGGTCCCGGCCGAACTCGAGGCGGACGCGCGCAAGGCGGCTGGCAACTGCCCCGAGCGCGCCATCACCGTGGAGTGATGCGGGGAGCGACCGTGTTCACCCGGATGGCGTGCCGGGCCCACTGCACGGCCAGCTCGGCCGAACCCTCCGGAACCTAGACGATGACGGTCCGCACTTCGCAGCGGGCGGGCCCGGCCGGCGAAGACACTTAGCCTACGCAGCTGTCGCCGACGACGCCATGGTAGAGTGAGTAAGCGTTCAATTTTTTACTTTGACGGGGCCTCCGGAGGTACGCGGCGATGGAGTACCGGCTGATCGATGCCGACGAGCACTATTACGAGCCCGACGACTGCTTCTCCCGGCACATCGAG
>WNFI01054267.1_pt1 | contig 51773 bp, 41 predicted proteins | sample 5400471 | NCBI WGS metagenome assembly WNFI01 (sample SAMN13153348, study PRJNA577476) | soil metagenome | isolation source: 100 cm saprolite on Douglas fir-dominated hillslope | place: USA:California | collected 2013-09-17
GGATCAAGCGGCAGGCAGGCGCCTCCCGCCTTCAGAACAGCCAACAGCGCGACAGTTAATTCGATCGAATTGTCGATACAGATACCGACGGGTACTTCCGGACCGACGCCGCGCTTACGCAGGAAATGCGCTAGCTGATTGGATCTCTGATTCAGTTCGCCATAGGTCAGTTTTTCGCGCTCATGCAACACAGCGACGGCTTCGGGATCGAGCTGCGTTTGAGCTTCGACCAGTTGATGAACACATTTCTCGTGCGGATAGTCGATCTGCGTGGCGTTCCACTCGACGAGCACACGCTGCCGTTCTCTCTGGCTCAGGAGTGGAAGCTGCGAGAGGCGTTGCTCCGGATTCCGCGTAATCGCTTCGAGAATCGAATGAAAGCTATCCATCATGCGGCGGATGGTCTGGGCTTCGAACAGATCGGTGTTGTATTCGAAGCTGGTGGTGAATCCACTGTCTCTGGGAATGACAGTGCAGGTCAGGTCGAACTTGGCCGTACCGGTGTCGACGTCCTGTAAATGCAAGGTGATGCCTGCTACGTGTTCGATAGCAACAGGGCTACCCTGCACCGCGAAGAGAATCTGGAACAGCGGGTTGTAGCTGAGGTTGCGTTCCGGGCGTAGCTCTTCGACTAATTTTTCGAAGGGGAGTTCGCGATGATCGTAGGCGTCGAGCGCGGTCGCCTTTACACGCTGCAAGAGCTGATTGAAAGTTGGATCTCCGGAGAGAACTGTGCGCAAAGGCACGGTATTGACGAAAAAACCGATGAGGCCTTCCACTTCCGAGCGCTGGCGGTTGGTGAAGGGAGAGCCGACAACAATATCTTCCTGGCCGGTATATCGGGAAAGCAACGCCTGGAATGCGGCCAGTAACGTCATGAATAAAGTGGTCCCCTCACGCTGACTCAAAGTCTTGAGCGCGGCGGCGATGCCGGGGTCTAGATCGAGCGACTGGTTGGATCCACGAAAGCTTTGGGCCGCAGGACGCGGACGGTCCGTGGGTAATTCCAGTACGGCCGGCGCTCCCTGCAAACGCGCGCGCCAGTGGGCAATTTCTTGAGCAAGCGACCCGTTCTGCCCGGACCCATTTCCCGTAGACCCGGTCTGCAGCCAGCCACGCTGCCACGCGGCGTAGTCAGCATACTGGGTTTTCAATTCTGCGAGTGGCGATGGTTTGCCCTGCGAGAATGCTTCATAGAGCGCCACCAGTTCGCGGACCACGATTTCGCGCGAGGTTTCGTCGCTGGCGATGTGGTGAATATTCAAGAGAAGAATGTGCTGATCGGTGGCGAGACGGAGGAGATTCGTGCGCAGCAGCGGACCCGCTCCCAGATTGAAGCTGCGTTCAGCTTCTTCCGAGGCCAGACGAGCGGCCTTGGCCTCACGCTCGACCTGTGGCAGACGAGCCAAATCGGTAAGGGGGAGGGGAATGGTCAGCGAAGGAGCGATTACTTGCACCGGCTGGCCGCCGCTGGTAGTGAAGCGCGTGCGTAGAATTTCGTGACGGCGAATAATTTCGTTGATGCTGCGTTCGAGCGCGGAAACGTCGAGCGCACCGGCGATCCGCACTGAGCACGGAACGTTGTAGAGTGGATTTCCGGGCTCGAGTTGATCGAGGAACCACAGGCGCTGCTGGGCAAAGGACAATGGAGGGTCGGCCTCGCGTGAAACCCGGCTGACTGGGAGTGTAAGGGAAGCGGAACGGTCGGAGCGGGAAGCTTCAATCAGCGCAGCGAGTCCTTCCACCGTGGGCCGTTCGAAAATCGACCGCAGAGGAAGTTCGATGCCGAGGCTCTGAGCGATGCGGGCCACCACCTTCGCCGCCAGCAGCGAGTGTCCGCCTAGCGAGAAGAAATCCTCGCGAACACTGATGTGGTCGCGCTTCAACACCTGGGCCCAGATTCCAGCCACCACTTCTTCGACCGGAGTGCGCGGAGTCAAGGGACCGATCCTGGCATCGGCCGACGCATCGGGCGAGGGCAGTCGACGGGTATTAATTTTCCCGTTCGGCAACTCGGGGATGGCCTCGAGAAAAACGAATGCGGAAGGAATCGCGTGGACCGGCAGGCGCGCCGCCAGATGCTGCCGCAACTCGGCAGTCACTGGCTCGCCTGAGCGCGGGACGATATAGGCTACGAGTTGCTGATAGCCTGGCTGGTCTTCTCGTATCTGCACAAAGCAGCGGCGGACCGCGCTATGCGCGGAAAGAGCGGCCTCGATTTCTCCCAACTCGATGCGGAAGCCGCGCAGCTTGATCTGGCCGTCAGCGCGTCCCAACCACTCAAGGTTGCCATCGGGCAGGTAGCGAACCTGATCGCCAGTGCGATAAATGATCTCCGTCGGATTCGTGCTGAAAGGATTGGAAATGAACTTCGCGGCATTCAGTTCGGGCCGATTGAGATAGCCGGCAGTGACACCCTCACCACCGACATAGAGTTCGCCGCGCACTCCGATGGGAACGACCTGCATCCGGGAATCTAGAACGTAGAGTTGCGTGTTGGCGATGGGACGGCCGATGGGAACGCGGTTCGCATTCGATTGCGGTTCGCACTTGTAAACGGAACTCCAGACAGTGGCCTCGGTGGGGCCATACTCGTTGTACAGAGACGCATGCGGCACGCGGGAGTGATGCTGCTCGACCAGATCGCTAGCGCAAGACTCTCCGGCGACGATTACCGCGTGCAGCGAGTCTAACTGTTGGCTCGCGCCAGTTTCGAGAATCGTCTGATACAGCGACGGCACGCACAGCAGATGCGAGGCCTGCTGCCGATCGATGAGGCCAGCTAATGCGTTCAGATCCCAACGCGATGGATCGGGCGGCAGAACAAGTTTTCCACCGGTTGCCAGAGTCCAGAAGATTCCCGCCAGAGAGCTGTCGAAGGCGAAAGACGAAAGCAACAGGAAACTCTTGGGCTCTTCGGGATAGTAAGTAGTGCGAGCCAGGATCGAGTTGACTAGGCCACGGTGAGTGACACGAACGCCTTTAGGCTGGCCCGTAGAACCGGAAGTGTAGATAAGGTATGCGATATTGTCGGGACCGGCGAGCGGCGGGAGCGGGCCACTTTCGTGATGCTGTTCCGTATCGACAGAGAGCACGCGCGCACGATGCGCGGGAAGTTGAGATTGCAGCCGCGACTGGGTCAGGAGCACCGGAGCCTTGGTCTCAGAGAGCATGAAGGCGAGACGATCCGCCGGATAGGCGGGATCCAGAGGAAGACAAAGGCCCCCGGCTTTCAGTACACCCAGAATACCGACGATCATTTCGATGGAGCGCTCGAAGTACAGCCCGACCGCGATCTCTGGCCCGACGCCCGATTCACGCAAAGAATGCGCAAGACGGTTGCTGCGCAACTCCAGTTCCCGATAGGTAAGGGTCTCCGCACCACAAGCCAAGGCCAGGGCGGAAGGAAACTGCCGAGCCACACGGTCCACAAGATCGTGCAGACAGAGATGCGTGGGATATTCGACCCTCGTGGAATTCCACTCCACGAGAAGCTGTGTACGCTCGCCTTCAGTGAGGAGCGGCAGCGTAGCCAGGCTTTGCGCGGGATTTGTGGCAATGCTTTCGAGAAGCGTGGTGAAGTTGGCGCGAAGCCGCTCGATAGTCTCGGGACGGAAAAGATCGGTGCGGTACATGAAACGAGCAACGAACCCATCGGCACCGTCTTCCATCTCGAGATAAAGGTCAAACTTGGCGGCGCCGGTTTCAACGTCCCATTGCCCTGCGCTCCACCCTGGCGTGGGCGAAGCGACTTGCGGGACAAGGGTAAAGGCAACCTGGACCAGTGGATTGCGGCTGAGGTCGCGTTCGGTGTGCAGTTCTTTCACGACGAGTTCGAATGGAACTTCGTCGTTCTGTAACGCGCCCAGCGTGGTTTCGCGGACCCGGCCCAGAATCTGACGGAAGCTGGGATCGCCGGCAAATTCGGTGCGCAGGACGACCGGATTCTGAAAGCATCCCAGCAAATTCTCGAACTCGGACCGTTTGCGCGCTCCTGCTACGGTGCCGATGACAATGTCGTCCTGCCCGGTGTAGCGATGCAATAGAGTCTTGAAGGCGGCGAGCAGGGTGATGAAAAGCGTCGAGTTTTCTTTTTTGCTGAGTGCCTTGAGCTGTTCCGACAGCTCTTTCGATAGATGCTGCGACTGAATCGCGCCACGGAAGGTTTGTACAGCCGGGCGGGAATAGTCTGCAGGCAGTTCGAGGACGGGAAGATCGCCGCTCAGCTTTTCGCGCCAGTAGTCGAGATGCGTGGAGAGCACTTCGTTGCGCAGATAATCGCGCTGCCATTGCGCAAAGTCGGCGTACTGGATAGGCAGTTCAGGAAGCGAAGATTGGGCGCCGCTGGAAAACGCGGCGTACAGCGAGGCCAATTCGGGCAGAAAGACCCGGTAGATGGAGAGGCCGTCGAAAATCATGTGATGCAGCGTGATGTAGATGCGGTATTTTTCGTCACCGAGACGCGTGATCAGCACTCGTAACAGCGGGCATTGTTTCAGATCGAAAGGACGCCGCGCGTCTTCGGTAGCTGCGCTCAGAGCGGCTGTGTTCCGCTGCGGCTCTGGCAGGTGGCGAAGGTCGAGCACCGGAAGCTCGACCATCGGCACAGGATTAACAATCTGGACTGGCTCGCCATGGATAACGTCAAAGGTGGTACGCCAGGCTTCGTGGCGACGGAAGACTTCGGCGAAGCAGCGCTGAAGAATGTCGAGATCGAGCGGGCCGTCCCGGTAGATGGTGACCGGCTCGTTGTAGATGGGGACCTCGGAAGCGATCTGCGAATGCAGCCAGATTTGCTGCTGCGGAAACGAAAGCGGCGCGGGGCCGCTAGTTAAACGTTTTGCGACACCGGTAGGCTGGACTCTCTGTTTGAGATATTGCTCGAGCCGGCGGTTGCGGGCGGTTGCATCTTCTTGTGCCGGAGCGGATGCAGGTTGCGTTTGAACAGAGACTGGGACTTTTGCAGCATGCGCTCGAATGCGATCTGACCCTCCGCACGCGCCAGTGGAGCACCGAAGCAGAAATGTGCGGCGTAGCCGAAAGCGAGATGGCGATTGTCGGTGCGCGCGATGTCGAAACGGTCGGGATCAGGAAACCGCTCGGGATCGCGATTGGCCGCGGCCATAATGGCAATGACAGCTTGCCGCTTCTGAATCTGTTTGCCCCCCAGCTCGCGATCGCTCGGAGCCAGCCGCGCCGTGTGCTGGCTGGGACTTTCGAAGCGCAACATCTCTTCGACAGCGGAAGGAATCAGCGACAGATCGGCATTGAGCCGCGCCAGCTCTGACGGATGGCGCAGCAACGCCAGCAAGCCATTCCCGATGAGATTGGTGGTAGTCTCCTGCCCTCCGACCATGGTGACGATGGAGTTGGCAATGACTTCTTCTTCTGTGAGGCGGTCACCGTCGATTTCGGCGGTGATCAATGAGGAGATCAAGCCTTCACGCGGATGCGCCGCAATTTCGCGGACGGCTTCGCGGAAGTATGTCGTCATCTCCTCGACCGTTTGCCGCATGATGGGCGCGTGCTCGGGATTGTGCTGGAAGTTGCCCAGCATCTCGGCGAAATTCGCCGACCAGGCTTTCAGCCGCTGCCAGTCTTTTACCGGCACACCCAGCAGCTCAGCAGTGACGATCGCGGGCAAGGGCTCGGCAAAGTCTGCGATGACATCCATGCCGCCCTTGGGCTCAATGCCGTCGAGCAGGCGGTCGACGATGTCGCGGATATGATCGCGCAGCTGCTCGACACGTGCCGGAGTGAAAGCTTTGGCCGCGAGGCTGCGCAGGCGAGTATGCGCCGGCGCATCCATGAAGAGCATCTGCTTGACCATGACCTGGGCGATGGAATTCAGCTGGGTCAGACCCATAGCGGATAGCTGTTCAGGCGTAGGCGTGCGGTCGGCGGAGTAAGTGTGCAGAACCTCCAGAACGTCAGTGTAGCGGGTGACGATCCAGGCATGCAGAAAGGGATCCCAGTGTACAGGAGCTTCGCGGCGCAAGCGTTCGAAAAGCGGATAAGGATTTCCCAACACCTCCGGGTCGAGGAGGTGATAGAGACTCAGAACCGCGTCCGGCCGCTCCATTCGGGATGTCGTGGAACTTGAGGTGGTGGAACTCGAAGACACTAGCGGTAATCTCCAGCGGTTTGAGACACAGCGGTGGCCGGAGCGTCAAGCTTGGCCAAAATAAGTTTCTAGATCTCCGCCGACATTCCCGCGAGGGTTGGGTGGTCGAAGATCAGGAGCAGGGAAAGCTCCACACCGAAGCTTTCGCTGATGCGCGTCAGCAGCTGCGTTCCCAGCAGGGAGTGTCCGCCCAGAAGAAAGAAATTGTCATTCGCGCCCACGCGATCCACATGAAGCAAAGGCGCAATCAGTTCGGCTAGGCGCTGTTCGACCGGGCCCTGCGGAGCGATGTAAGCATCTTCCGGCAATGCGTTACCGTTGGGAGCTGGCAGCGCGGCGCGATCGACTTTGCCGTTGCTGGTGAGCGGCAGCGACTCCAGCCGAACGAACGTAGCCGGAATCATGTAGTCGGGAACACGGCTTTGCAGATGCTCGCGAAAGATGTTGGCCGTAGGCTTCGCGCTTGCGGCAAGAACCAGATAGGCAATGAGCCGCTTCTCATGTCCTTCACTTCCGTCGGTGCCAATCATTGTGACTGTACTGGCCTTTACGTCGGGATGGGAATCAAGCACGCTGCTGATTTCGTCGAGTTCAATGCGGTATCCGCGAATTTTGATCTGGTCGTCGAGGCGTCCCAGGAATTCAATTTCGCCGTTGGCCAGCAGACGGGCTCGATCCCCGGTGCGATACAGTCGGGCGCTACCGCTGCCGTTGGGGGACGGATTCGAAACGAATTTTTCGGCGGTAAGTTCCGGACGATTGCGATAGCCGCGCGCCAGACCCGAGCCGCCGAGGTAGAGTTCTCCCGTCGTCCCTTGCGCTACAGGCCGCATCTGCTCGTCGAGAATGTAGATGTGAGTATGGTCGATGGCGCGGCCGATCGAGGGTTGCATCGTGTCGGTTCCGGCTGGCAACACAATGCCCGAGGTCGCCACTACCGTGCATTCGGTTGGGCCATAGTTGTTGATCAGAGTAAAAGGCAGTCCTTGCGGCGGGCGGAGATGAAGCGTATCCGCGCCGGTCAGCAGGATGCGCAGCGCGGTAGCCGCCGGCCATTGCAGCTGCACCAGCAACTCGGCCAGCGGAGTGGGCACGAATAAGATCGAAATTTTCTGTGCGACCAGCCAATCGCGCAAAGGCTCGACCTGCGTGCGCACCGAGTCGGGAGGAATGTGCACGCTGGCTCCGGCAGACAAATAAGGCCAGAGCTCCCAGACCGCGGCGTCGAAGCTCATCGAGGCCATCAGGCCGGCGCGGTCTGTCGAAGTCACTTTAAACGCTCGCAGGTGCCATTCGATCAGATTTTGCAGGCTGCCGCGAGTGATCTCAACTCCCTTTGGCTGTCCCGTCGAACCCGAGGTGTAAATAACGTAGGCGAGGTGGCTGGAATCGGCTTCCGTATCGAACGTCTGCCCGGAATAGCCAGCGATGCAGTCGCGGTCCGCATCGAGGTTGACTACGTTCCACGAGCCCGCCGTCATTTTGCCAGACAGTCCTTCACGCGTGATGATGGCCGCAACGCCTGAATCGCGCAGCATGAAGGCCAGACGATCCGAAGGCAGCGCGGGGTCGAGCGGAAGGTAGGCAGCGCCCGCCTTCAGCACCGCCAGCGTGCTGATTACGGACGCGATCGAGCGCTCCAGCAGAATTCCTATCAGCACATCGGGACCCGCGCTCAGAGAACGCAGATGCTCGGCGAGTTGGTTGGAGCGACGATCGAGTTCGGCGTAGCTGAGGCTTTCCGCACCGGCCACCAAGGCCAGAGAATCCGGTGAGGAGGCTGCATGCTCCGCGACGAGTCGAGGAATGGAAAATATCATTGGATCGTTGAGACTTCGATCACTAGTACTAAGACGAGTGGGCATGGGGAACCCCAGTATTGCTTGTACGAGACAGAACGCTCTCGTAGATTGCCGTGAGCATGCCGAAATTGCGTTCGGCACTATATTTGGCTTCGAATTCAGCCCTGGCGGAAAAACCCATCGTGCTAGTCTCCTGGGGGTGAGACCATGCCCATTGCACCCGGTCCGCCATGTCTTCAGCATCGCCGGAGTTGAAATGCAGTCCGGTAACGCTGTCTTCCACAATTTCCTGCATGCTCCCCAACCGCGAGCACAGCACAGGAACACCACACGCGAAGGACTCCGCGATGGTCACCGGAAAGCCTTCGTACCACTCACTGGGAAACATTAAGAACCGCGCACTCTTCATGGTGGCCAGAGTTTGCTGGCGCGAAAGGCGTCCGCGATAGTCGACGTTTTTCAGGTTATAACCAGAAATTAATTTTTCCATCTCCGGACGGAAGGGACCGTCCCCGGCGATGACCAGCGGAATCGATTTCGGCAGTTTGCTCCAGGCCGCGAGCATCGTGCCAACACCTTTCAAATCAACCAACCGTCCTACAAACAATGCATAATCGCCGTTCCCAGTTCTCGGTCCGGGATCGGGTAAAACAAAATTCGGCTTGACCTGGATTTTCTCCGCAGGCAGGCCGCCTTGAATCATCTTCTGCCGGGCAAATTCCGTCAGCGCGATATAGCAATCAACCATTTCTGTCCACGTATTTTTCCTGCGGTGGATTTCGATCATCGCGGCTAGTGTCGCAGTCGCAAGTTTCGAATCGCGATAGCAGCCGTAGCGCACACCGTGAAACGGGCCCTGATCGAGACACTCTTCACAAACTTTGCCGTCGCGGTAAAAACTTGCAGCCGGGCACGCCAGCCGGTAGTTGTGCAGTGTCTGCACAACCGGTATTCTCTCTTCCTTACACGCGTAATACACAGAAGGAGAAATCACCGAAAAGAAGTTGTGAATATGAACTACGTCCGGACGACTGCTCTGCAACAAGGTTTTGAAGCGCGCATGCCACGAACGCGACCAGACACAATCCACTGCGGCGCCGATCTTGCGAACCAAGCCGGAAGGATAGGTGGTCTGTTCCTCCACCTTTTCTACCCGGACGCCGTTTTCGCTCAGAAGTTGCGCTTCAGAGTCGAAGACCTGATCTTCACCGCCCGGTTGAATGTAGCGGTTGTGCAGGCACAACACGCTAAGACTTGCCGCCTTCACGGCAGCCGGGACGGTAAGAGTAGCCATATAGGAAATCGAAAAGGTACGCTGGGAGAGGAGTGCCTGGGCGCCCTTAGTTTTTCTCGATGATAAAGTTTTCCAGAACCAGCGCGTCCATTTCACTCTTCACAAATGTATTGTGCGCATTCGCGGGAGTGTTAACGATCGGTTCGCCCTTCAGGTTGAACGACGTGTTCATTACCACGGGCACGCCGGTCGCCTGGCCAAACTTTTCAATCATCTTATAATAGCGCGGACTCTGCTCTTTGAACACCGTCTGCATACGCCCGGTGCCATCGACGTGAGTAATGGCGGGAAGGATGGCCTGCGCTTCTGGCTTTACCGGAACTACATATTGCATGTAGCGGGCCGGCGAATGCTTCATAGCGTTGGGCAGATCGAAATACTTCTCTGCACTCTCCGCCAGCACTGATGGCGCAAACGGACGATAGGGCTCGCGGAACTTGATCTTGGTGTTGACGATGTCCTTCATGTTCGGATTGCGCGGATCAGCCAAGATAGACCGGCTGCCCAGTGCGCGCGGGCCCCACTCGAATCGGCCTTGCGCCCATCCGATAACGCTCGCATTGGTTAGATGATTCACGACCACATCGAGCATCTTGTCTTCATCGTCGTAGCGTGTGTGCTTGATGTTGTTGGCGCGCAGGAAGTCGCCAATCTCGGAGTCCGAGTTCGCGCGTCCCCAGAAAGCATGCTCCATCTGGAAATTGCGCGGCTTGCCCAGCAGCGTGTTGTACGCCCACAGAGCCGCTCCGAGTGCACCGCCGCCGTCGCCGGCCGCGGGTTGAACGTAGAGCTTTTCGAAGCCCGACTCATGCAGGATGCGGGTATTGGCCACGCAGTTCAGCGCCACACCTCCGGCCATGCAGAGGTTCGACATGCCCGTGGTCTTGTGCAGATGCTTCGCCATGTTCACGAGAATGTCTTCCGTGACTTTCTGAATGCTGGCGGCGATGTCGGCGTAGTGCTTGTTCTGGTTCGACATCTCCTTCATGTTCGAAGGCGGCTCGCCGAAGTATTTTGGGAAGCCGGTCTCCTCGGTAAAAAACAGCATCTTCGGCGGCCGAGGCGTTCCAAACAGTGCAGCGAACTTATCATTGTAAGTTCTTTCGGTGGAGTGGTGGAAGCTGAAGTACTCCATGTTCAGCGAGAACGATCCGTCGCTGTTCTGGTTGACCACCTTCCAGACTTTATCCACATACTTGGGCTCGCCATAAGGCGCCATGCCCATGACTTTGTATTCGCCTTCGTTCACTTCAAATCCCAGAAACGCCGTGAATGCCGAGTAGAGCAAGCCCAGCGAGTGCGGGAAATGAATTTCCTTCTGAATCTTGATGTCGTTGCCCTTGCCCACGCCGGTGGTCGATGTGACCCACTCGCCCACGCCATCAACGGTCATGATGGCGGACTCTTCAAAGGGCGAGCAGAAATAGGCGCTGGCCGCGTGCGAAAGGTGATGCTCGCTGAACAGAATCTTGTCGCGGCTGATGCCGATCTCGTTTTCGATGGTGGTGCCGACCCAAAGCTTGTCGACCATCCACGTAATCATCGACTCGCGGAAGACCTTATACGACTGCGGATAGGTCTGCAGCGTCATCATCAAAATGCGGTCGAGTTTGCGGAACGGCTTCTCGAAGAAGACGACGTAGTCGAGATCCTGCCCGGTGATGCCCGCCTGGTCGAGACAGAACTGGATGGCCTGCTTGGGGAAGTCGAAGTCGTGCTTCTTGCGCGTAAAGCGCTCTTCTTCCGCCGCCGCCACCAGCACACCGTCGTTGAGCAGCACTGCGGCTGCATCGTGGTAATAACAACTGAGCCCTAGTATGTACATAATCTCCTATTGTTTTCTCGCCCACTCTAAGTCGTAGGCCTCATCGGGATGGTCCAGCCACTGCTCCGGTTTCTTCTTGATGCGCAACGGATCGCTGAACCACCGCGCCGCCAGGCCGAACGGCATTACGCCGATTGCATAAAAAATCGTGAGAACCACCCGCGCGTTAAAGTTTCCGATTTTGTGCGCGAAATCCTTCCACCACTGCCATGCACTCTTGAACAGGCTCCACGCCTCGGCCGGGCCCTTGAAGACCGACAGGATGACAAAGATCACCAATCCTACTGAACCGAGGACCGCGAACAGTTCCGCCAAATGCCTTAAGAAATTCCACAAATGCACCATCGCTTGCTCCTGACTTCTGATTGAAATTTTTTTAGTGAGCCGCCACGGCGCTGGAAGAAGCTGCGCTGACCGCGGAGTTGGCTACGCTTACGCCTTGCTGTTGACAGGCGGCGGTATAAACCGGGAGGCCGTGAATCAAGTTGAAAAGCTGGTCGGCGATCAATTGATGCCCGACCGCCGTGGGATGCACCGAGTCCATGAAAAAGTTCGGCGTCGCATTGGCCTTGAGCACCTCGACCATGTTGACCATGGGAACATGATTGGCCTGCGCGAACTCGATCATCGCCTTCTGAAACGGATGCAGGTCGTTCTCCTTCTGGTCCTGGCTGGCCAGCACCAGCAGCACGAGTTGCGCGTTGTGGGCGCGGGTTTCGTCGAGGCTGTTTTGCAGGCTGGCGTTGACCGCGTTCACGTCGAGGTTGTCCATGCCGCCGAGCGTGTCAAGCGTTCCCGCCATCAGCACGTGGCGCATCTTGTAATACACCAGGCGCCGCAGCAGGTCTTCGATCACGAAGTTATAAATCGCACTGCGGCGGACGATCGACTTGAACTCCACTTGCCGCAGAAACTTCTCACGGGCCGCTCCTTGCAGTTTCGGCAACTTCTCGAAGTTGCTGTTGAAGCTGTAGGCGCGAATAACGATGTCGGGCTGAAAGGTCGGATCTTCCTCGACTTCCTTCAACTTCTCGCCAACGAGCGCGTTAGGATAAGCGTTGACTCCCGCCGTCACCGACAGAAAATACTCCCCTGGGCAACTGGTCTGGTTGAGTTTTTTCCCCAAGAACGCCGCGTAGGTGGAATCGTTGTCGACTCCCCAGCCTTGGGTGGCGGAATCGCCAAAGGCCATCACCCGGAACTCGCCCTTTTGTTTGGGCGCTAGCTCGCTGGCGTAGCGCAACCCCTGGTGATTGATGGTGATGGGCAGGTGATTGTCAATCGTCACCGTGCGCCCAGGCACCGGCACCCAGAGCAGTTTCTCGTCCGCACGATAGATGGTGTAGTTTCCGAATCCGAAAAGGCGGAGCACCAGTTCAAACGCCACACAAAAAGCTACAAACCATCCGAGCTTTCTCCAGAAGCCGCCTTTTTTCTTTTGATCGCTTGCCATTGAATCCCGTTTCCTCCGTTCGATCTGGTCGCCGGAAGGCCGCGGAGGGATGAATGTTTCTCCATGGCCTCCGGGTCTGAAGCACTAGAACATCGTGTAAATAAAGGGTGCGAGCGAAGAGCTCTGCGCCACCACGATAAGCGCTCCCAGCAGGAACAGGGTCACGATGATCGGCAACAGCCACCAGCGTTTTTGCTTGCCGAAAAATCCGAACAACTCGCCGGCGGTCTGTGCGTTTCTAACAGTAGTGCGAATCCACTTCATGATTTCTCCTTGAAAGAATCAGTGATCATTGCTGAACAAGCATTGCTGATAAAAATTGATTGAACTGTCGTGAGGAAACCTTGTGTCTATGCCGCGCCCGATCCCCGCAAGACCGCGGGAATGGTCTTGACCAGAATCTCCAGATCGAGCCACAGCGACCATTTGTCGATGTACTGCAAATCCAGCTCCATCCAGCGTTCGAATGAAATCGAACTGCGCCCGCCGATCTGCCACAGGCAGGTGATACCGGGACGAATGCTGAAGCGGCGGCGCTGCCAGTCTTCGCTGAAGCCTTCGTAGTCGCGAATCGGCAAGGGCCGCGGACCAACCAGGCTCATGTCGCCCTTAAAAACATTGAGCAACTGCGGCAACTCGTCGATGCTGGTCTTGCGCAGAAACTTTCCAACCTTCGTAATGCGAGGGTCGTTCTTGATTTTGAAGACCGGACCCGAGACTTCGTTCAAGTGCTCGATTTCTTTCATGCGCTTTTCGGCGTCGATCACCATGGTGCGGAACTTGTAGATGCCGAAGTGGCGCTTGTTCAGTCCGAGACGCTTCTGCACGAACATGACCGGGCCCGGAGAACTCAGCTTGATCAGAAGAGCGGCTAGCAACAGTACCGGCGAAAGCAGAACCAACAGAACCGCTGAGCCCACAATATCGATCGCTCGCTTGATGACAACCGGCCAGCCTTCGAGGCTTCCCGTGTAGTGCGTGATCAAGGAATCGCCTTCGACGATTTCTTCGATACGCTTGCGCGCCATCTTCATGTCGAACAGCGACGAGGCAAAGCGAATCAGAATTCCCTGCTCTTCGCAGAGCGCGGCGATGTCGGAAGCCTCCGAATGCATGGAACGCATGGGCAGAGCAATTACAACTTCATCGACGACGTTCTTGCGCAGGAACGAAGGCAACCCGGCGAAGTCAGCGACAATAGGAAATCCTGAGCTGGCAAATTCCAACGCGTCTTTCCGTTCGTGATCAACGAAGCCGACAATGCGGTATCCCAATGCCGGGTTTTCTTTAATCTTGTTCGCAAACTGTAATCCCCGGGCATTGGTGCCGACAATCAGCATATCGCGCAGATTCCGGCCATGCAGCCGTACCTGCGCCAGAAACAGCCGCATAATCAGGCGGCTGAGTACAGCCGAAAGCACGCCCGCGGCCCAAAACGCCGCCAGAAACTTGGGTGTGATCAACGTGAGATGGAGCAGCGAATGACCGAGAAAAATAACAAAGGTGCCGATCGAGGTCGCTTTGACCAGGTCGAGCATCTCGTCCTGACGGCTGGAGAGGCGGCGGGAAGCGTACAGGCCGCACATCGAACAGATCAAGTGCCAGCAAAACAGCAGAGCGACAAAAATGACGAAGTTCTGAATCTTGATGCGAATCTCCAGGAATTGCTGGAGCGATGCCGCCGAGGCGTGCGATGCCACGACCGTGGCCAGCCCGAAGGCGAAGACCATCAAGGCCAGATCAAAGAGCTTGAGCGCATTGAGTAAAACTTGCCGCCGAATCGTACCCACAGAGATCCTCCAATTGCCAACCGAGGTCGAACGAGGGGAGAACATAATAGCGTCAGGCGCCTTCCGGATCACACTGCTATTTGCCTGCTCAGCGATTACTTCTTGATCTTGCTGACGACCATTTGCTCAATGGAGTCCACGCTCTTGAGATTGTCGTGGGTGATTTCTTCATCTCCAATACGTACGCGGAACGCTTCTTCCAGAAATGCCACCAGACGGAAGATGCCGAGGGAATCGATGACTCCGCTTTCCATCAGCGATTCGCTGTCGGAAAACGTGCTGATCCCCTTGGCGCTGGCCAGGTCCCGTTGAATGAATTCGCGGATCTGATCTTTTACCGATGCCGATTGCTCGATTGCCATAACGTGCCGGTCTCCTGATTGTTGCTGGTTATTGATGGTCCAGTTATCTATGGTGAAACTTATTCACGGAATGAAACAAAAATCTATTGTCTTGTTCAGTAGTTAGTTCAGGCTGCCCTGACTTAGACGCATGCGGTCGATCTTGCCCGTGGAAGTCTTGGGCAAGCTTTCGCAGAACTCGATCTGCTCCGGGATCATGTATTTCGGAATGCGAGTGGCGCAGAATTGCTGCAGCTCCGCAATCTTCAACTCCTGCGATTCATGCGCAGCAACCACGGCCTTGATGCGATTGCCGACGAGATCGTCGGGAATCGCAACCGCCGCCGCTTCACGGACTCCGGGATGGCTCAGCAGCGCGCTTTCGATCTCGCCCAACTCGATGCGGTATCCACGGCTCTTGATCTGGCTGTCGCGGCGGCCCTGGAAGTAGTAGTTTCCGTCCTCGGCCAGCGTGACCAGATCGCCGGTGCGATACATGTTCTCGTTGAAATTCGACTGGAAACGGTTCGGCACCACCATCTTGTTGGTCTTTTCTTTGTCCGCCCAGTAGCCATAGGTGACGGCAGGACCGCGAACGTAAAGTTCGCCGCCGTCGCCCGGCCTGGTGACAATCTGATCCTGATCGCTCACCGCGAACACTTCTGTGTTTTCACAGGCAATGCCGATGGGCAGCTTCTCCATGCTGGCAAGACGATCCCGTTCGACGTGGTAGTAGGTGCAGACGTTGGTCTCAGTCGGGCCGTACAAGTTGAACAGTTCAATGGAGGGCAGCAGATCGGCCAGCTGCCGCAGATATTTCATGGGGAAAACTTCCCCGGCAAAAAGGATCGTGCGCAGATGCGGCAGCTTTTCGGCTTTCATGTTGGCATGCAAAAGAAGCAGCATGAGCGCCGAAGGCACCGAGTACCAGATTGTGATCTTCTGATTCTCGATGAAGTTCGCCAGCGAGGTCGGGAAAAGTGACAGGTCTTCGGTCACCAGATAGACGGTCGCGCCCGCTTCCATCGCGTTGTAGACATCGAATACGGACAGGTCAAAGTGCAGCGGCGCATGATTGGAGAGCCGATCATCGGCGCGAACCTTGAATTTATTGGCGCACCATTCGACGAAGGTCAGCGCATTCTGATGCGAGAGCATTACGCCCTTGGGCCGCCCGGTCGAGCCTGAGGTGTAGAGGATGTAAGCCAGGTCGGTTTCGGTGAGCACAACTTCGGGGGCCGGAGAGGCGGGATATTCGCTCAGCATGGCCCAAGGAACGATCTTCGCGCCAGAACCGTTTGAGCCGGAGTCGTCGGTCATGACGCAGTAGTCGAGCGCGTTCACCACTTCCGGCGTGAGCGCCGCGCGCCGTTCTTTATTGGTGAGCAGGACGCGAATTTCGCAGTTACCGATAATGTAGCCAATCCGGTCGGCCGGAGCCTGCGGATCGAGTGGTACGTAGACTCCCCCCGCCTTCATCACGCCGAACATGCATACCAGCGACTCCACGCACTTGGGAAAAAAGATGCCGACACGATCGCCTTTGTTCAACCCGCGGCACTGTAACAGATGAGCCAGTTGCGTCGAGCGCTCGTCCAGTTCGCGGTAACTCAGGCTGCGGTTGCGGGCCCAGACCGCGGTCTTATCTGGCGAGGAGGCCGCGCTGCGAGTTAGAAGCTGTTGAAGAATGTAGGCCACAGGTTTCCTTATCTTCCTTTTATAGTCGCTGACTGTTTCGGCTTGATGAAAGATGAATGATGCGATGAATATGAATGGTGAGAAACTTGATGCCAGTGTTACAAACCGTGCAGACCGGAGATGATCATGCGCTGGATCTCCGAGGTCCCGGAATAAATTTTGCCCGAGATGGCGTCGCGCAACTCGCGCTCGATCTGATACTCGGTCATGTAGCCGTAACCGCCGTGAATCTGGATCGCGTCCATGCAACTTTGAATGCAGGCATCGGCGACATAGAGCTTGGCGATCGAGGCCTCGCGCAGCGGATGTTTGCCCTGACTCTTCAGCCATGCCGCTTTATAGAGCACCAGGCGTCCGGTTTCGAGACGCATTTCCATGTCGGCTATCTTCGAGGACACGGCCGGAAATTTACCGATGTTTTCGCCAAATTGCTTGCGCTCGCGGGCGTAGGCGACGGAAGTTTCGAGCAGACGTTGCATCACGCCCAGGTGGCTGGCGAGAATGCAGATGCGCTCCCACTCCATTGATGCGGTAAATAGCGCCGGACCAGCGCCATCTTTTCCCAGCTGATTTTCCGCCGGAACTTCGCAATCGACGAACGATAATTCCGCCATGGGCGAGGTGCGCAGCCCCATCTTGTGCAGCTTGCGGCTGATGGTAAAGCCGGGAGTTCCCTTCTCAACGATGAACGCTGAAATCCCGGCTGGCCCCTTCGACGGGTCAGTGGAGGCAAACACGATCACCATGTCGGCGTAGGTCGCGTTGGTGATGAAAGTCTTCGAGCCGTTCAGAATCACGCGGTCGCCTTTGCGCTCAGCACGTGTCTTCAGGCTGTAGGCGTCCGAACCCGACATGGGCTCGGTCATGGCATGTACACCGACCCACTCGCCGCTGGTCAGTTTGGGCAGATATTTTTTCTTCTGCTCGTCGGTGCCGAACGACCAGATCGGAATCTCCGAACTCCACATGTGGGCATTGATGGAAAAGATCAGGCCATTATCGCGGCAGCCGTAGCCCAGAGCTTCCAGGCCGCAAACTGTGGTCAGTGTATCGGCGCCGCCGCCGCCGTATTCGACGGGAATCGGCAATCCGTGAATACCGAACTTGGCGCACTTGTCCCACCCCTCGCGGGAAAATTCCTCGTTATGATCGCGTTCGATCATGTCGTCTTTGAATTCTTGTTTGGCGAAGCGAATGACTTCCTTGCGGAAGTCGAGCTGTTCGTCACTCCAGGCGAAATCCAAGGTTCGTTCCCTTTCTCTTTCTCGTTATGTTCGGCCCTTACTGAGCCTTGGTGGCAGTTTCGGGCTGCGCTTGCGGCTGCGCGCTTCCGTTCGTCGGTGCAGCTTGTTCTTTTCCGTTGGTTCCGGGTGCGGCGGCGGCTTGTCCGTTTTGTGGCTTCACCGTCTGCCACTTGAAGCGCTTGGGGCGGCCGCCGGGAATTCGGATGCGCGCCGGAACTCCCAGCACGGTCATGTTGTCTGGCACATCGGTCAGAACCAGGCTGTTGGCGGCGACCACGACGTTATTACCAATCTTCGCTCCACCCATAACCTTCGCGCCGGCGCCGAAGTAGACGTTGTCGCCAATGCCGCGCGTTCCCGCCGCAATCACCACGCCGCTCTGGATGGTCAAATGCGACCCGATTTTATTTGGTCCGACGATGATGCCGAACGGCGTGTGGATCACAAGTCCCGGCCCAATCTCGGCATCCGGCGAGATGTAAATTCCAATAAGAATCTGCACCAATCGCTGAACAATTCCCGCAACTATGCCGAGTATCTGACTGATAACCGGAGTCTTCAGCTTCGCCACCCAATTACCGAAGCGATAAGAAATGATCGCCGGGGTCTCCATGCGGAAAAACACGCGCCACAAGCCCATGCCTTTTTCCAGAACTCGGTCTTCCTGTGAAGCGCGCAGATCAGCGATTAAGTTCTCAAACATGATTCGGTCTGGGAGTCTTTCGTAAAGGCCGCAAGAAAATTTGCGGCGCAGATTCTTTAGAGTTCGTATTTAGAGCTTGTTGTAAAGCTTTTCGGGAATGGGGAAAGTGCGCTGGTTGAGTACCGCTCCCAGAACCTTTACCTGCGCCGATTGCAGATCGTGCACTGCGCCACGGGCACGCTCCTTGCGGGTAGAGTTAGCCTTAAGCACCAGGACTACGCCATCGGCCGCAGAACCCAGCGAGATCGCTTCCTCGCTGACGCTCATCGACGGACAATCGATCAACACATAATCGAACTCAGAGCGCAGTTCGTTCATCCGCATGCGCATACGGTCGGAGGTCACCATGCCCTGCACATCTTTGGAGTCCGACCCGCAACTCACCAGCGCCAGATTGCGGCGCGAAAGCTGACTGACATATCCGCGCATGGAACCGCCTTGGCGCAGCGCATCCGAAAGGCCGTGATGGTTGGAAACTCCAAACTGTTCATGCAATGTGGGATTCTGCAAATTGGCGTCCACCAGACAGACAGAACCAGTCACCTGGCTCGCTAACAACTCGCCCACTCGCGCGCAAATCCAGCTACAGCCATCGCCGGAATCGCTGGCGGTAAACACGACCGTGTGGTTCGACTCGCCGCCGGGCAGCAGAAACAGCCGCTGCACCACTTTGGTCAGTTCCGCCAGTTGCACGCTGTCGATGGCGAACTGAATCGGCTCCGGGGACAACATCGCAGCGGGCGCAGCCGCGGCTGCAGAGATGGACAAGCCATCCGACGCCGGAACTGCGTACGGCGCAGGCATGGTCTCCGTCAGCACCGGCTGTTCGGGCTGAAAATATTCCTGCTCTTTCCCGATGTTTTGCAGTAGTTCGAAATTACGGCTCATAGTGTCCTTTAGTCTCCGCTGACTTCCGGCTGCGAAAATCCTCAGTTACCATCACATCAACGTCGAGGCCTAAGCGTCGCGCTTGACTCGAACGCTGGAGCGATGCGGAGCCATGCGATCCAGATTGTGCTGCCAATCTTTCAATTGCCCCGAGAGTTGCTGCATGTAAGCTCGGGCATCGGCCGGGGTCAGTGCGTCGGGACCGTCCGGCACTGCAGTGGGGCCGATCACGCGTCCCTGGCTAGGATGGCCGGCCATGGAAGACGCCAGCTCTTCGAAATCGTGGGAGTGCGCCGGAGCGGCTTCGCTGACATGTTGCGTGATGTCGAGATCGTTGATGACCTCTTCCACCAGAGCCAGGTCGACGACCTTTTGCCGCAGGGCGCAGCTTAACGACAGAACATTGAAGCAGAAATTGTTGATGTTGCGCGGGATGCCTTCGGTGAAGCGTGCGATGGCGACCAGCGCCTCTTGCGTAAAGAGTGATTCGCCGGTGTGCCCGGCGACTCGAAGGCGGTGATCGATATACTTGCGCGTTTCCTCGACCGAGAGAGGCGTAAGGCGATTCAGCAACGAGACCCGCTGGCGAAGCTGAACAAGGTTGCGGCTGGCAAGTTTATCGGCCAGTTCCGGCTGCCCGGAAAGGATGATCTGCAGGAGCTTGGCACGTGGAGTCTCGAAGTCGGAGAGCAGGCGCACGGTTTCGAGTACACTCGAGTCCAAATTCTGCGCTTCGTCAACCACGATGATAAAGCGGCGTCCGGCACGCGCTTCCTGCAACAGCATCTTGTTGAACTCTTCGTGCATGCGCACGAAGTCCTGGTCATGGCTTTCGACTCCGAGTTCGGCCAGCAGAAAGCGCATGAACTCACGCGAACTGCACTGCGTCTGAAACAGGAATGCGGTGCGGGCATTGTGCCGGAACTTTTCCAGCAAGTGGAACAATAGTGTCGTCTTTCCCATCCCGGGCTTGGCGATGAGGGCCAGAAAGCCGCGTCCCGACTCGATCCCGTAGTACAGCGAAGCCAGGGCTTCGCGGTGCGCGGGGCTGAGGTAAAGGAAGCGCGGGTCCGGCGTAACGCCGAACGGTTGTTCCCGAAATCCGTAGAATTCCAAAAACATAAGTGGGCGCCTTTACTGTTCGTGCGATTGAAATGAAGCAGAATAAGTTTCAACAGGCTCGGCCTCGGCGACATGTCCGTCGCCATTGCCGTTTTCATGATGAGCAGGCTCGCTGTACGCCGGAGCGTAACTGGTGCTGACGCGGTGGGGTACGGCGGCCAGAACCGGAATATTCAATTCGCTAAGCACTTCCGATGGCGTCCGGAACGACGGATCGAAGTAATCCAGTGCCAGCGCCAAGCCCACGCTCATCACCGCTCCCAGAACCAGCCCTAACACGACGAAAACCAGCCTCGAACCGGTAGGCAGTACAGGTACTGCTGGAGCTTCCGCCACGGCCACGTTGAGGATGTGAGTCTGGTCGAGCATGTCCGACATGCGCGCCTCTTCCCGCTTGTGCTGATAGAGCAGGTAATTCTCTTCGTCGGTCTTGATGACCCGCTGCAGATCCTGCTCCTGAATGCCTTTCTGCTCGAGTTCCGTTGCCTTGGTCTTGTACATCCCGATGATGCCTTCCATGGCCGCGGCCCGCGCCTCGTATCCACTGTAGTCAGCCTTGGCTTTGGCGAGTTCGGTACTGACATAAGCAAAGGTAGGATTCTGATCGGTGGTCTCTTCGCGCAGCGGTTTGGCTTCTTCCTTCTCGATTGCCGTGTGCGTATCAGCGATTTGCTTGTCGACTTCGGTGACCAGTGGGTAGGTCGGCTGGTACTTGGTCAGCAACTCGGTGCGCTTCAACTCCAAAGTCATCAGCATGGACTTCATCTGCTGCAAGACTTGGGCATCGTCGGCCGATTTCGACTGCGTTGTAATGCGCGAAGGCACGATACCTGCCTGCGCCTCGAGCGTGCGAATTTTATGTTCCGTCGCCGACATGTCGGCTCGAGTCTGCGACAGAGTAGCTGTGAATTCTGTCAGCCGCGCCAGAGTCTGATCGCGGGCCAGCAATGGAGCCACTCCGCCTTGCTCAGTGGCAAACTGACCCAGCTGATTTTCGGCGTCGGCCAATTCTTTCTTGTAGCGTTCCGCTTCCTGATCGAAGAACTTGAACTGTCCTGCCGGCCGGTTCACCTCGGCGTGTTTACGGATGTACGCTTCGTTCAGGTTTTTCAGGACAAGAGCAGCCTGCTGCGGATCTCCCGACGAATAGGTGATATTGATCAGATTCGTCTTCTTCATCGGTTCAATCACCAAACCCGCACGTTCCTCCTCGGTGACTTCGTCCTTGACCATCACAGGTGCGCTCTCACCCGGGCTGATGACGGGATCGACGCGTTCGCGCTTCACCAGAATCTTGGTGTTGGCCTGGTAGTTTGTGGGCATCAGGACGCCCACCAGCACGGCGCCGAGGAAGACCGCCAGGAAACAGAAGAGCATGGACCGCTTGTGACGGAATCCGATGGCGACGAGTTCCTTCACGCCGATCGAAAGGCTCTGGTGGTCGTTATTCTGGGAATAATTCGATGAAAATTGCTCGCTCATAATCTCCTCGCGGGTACGAACCTAGTAGGGCTTGAAGAAGGTGCCCAGGCTCGCCTGGGGGAAAAACTTGTCGATCTTCGAAAGCGTGCTCTTGGGAACAAACAGCATATCGCCGGGATGAAGCATCGGATCTTCCTTCAAATTTCCCGACTTTTCCATCGCTTTTACGTTGATGATCTTGGCTTCCATCCACTGATCGTCCACGCGGCGGAACAGTAAAACCTGCGAATGCCTCGAGTTGTCCGTGAACCCGCCGGCAATAGCGATCGCCTGTGTCAGCGTGACATCGCCGCGCAGATCGTATTTCCCCGGCCGCCCCAGCTGCCCGTCGGCGACAAAGTAGGGCTTCTCAAAATCCTTGAGCGACACCGAGATAAGCGGATCGTTCAGGATCTTGCCGTAGGCCGTGCGCAACGTCTGGGTCAACTGCGGCACCGTTTGCCCTTGAACCTTAATGTCGCCAATACTGCGCAAGGTCACGAAGCCATCGGGCTGCACCGCGACTGCGGTCTGATTAAACTCGGGGCTCAGCTCAAAGGTCACATCGAACGAATCCCCGGGAGCGATCTTATAGCGCTGCGTGCGGCTCTGGAACGATTCTGCGGTAGCGGGCTTGGCAGTGGCACCGGCGACGTCGGCCACAACCTGCTGTGCCGCACACATTGAAGTTACTAGAACAACCGCCGCGAAAGCCGCGGCAACTCGAATTTTGTTTGTTCCAAACGTCATGGAGGCTCCTGATTTCACGCGCTGCGAAAAATGCAATCCCTAAGGTATAGAAGGCTGGAAGTAAGTACCCATGCTTGCCGTGGGAAAGAAATGGTCGATCTTGGACATGGTGTTCTTGGGCACGAACAGCATGTCGCCAGGATGAAGCATGGGATCTTCAGTAAGATTCCCCGCCTTTTCCATTTTCTTCACGTTGATGATCTTCGCTTCCATCCACTGATCCGAAACCCGGCGAAACAGCAGCACCTGTGAATGCTTGGAGGCGTCGGTGAATCCGCCCGCGATCGCAATGGCCTGCGTTAGGGTGATATCGCCGCGCAAATCATACTTCCCCGGCTTGCCCAGTTGCCCGTCCGCTACAAAATAGGGCTTCTCAAAGTTTTTCAGGACAACGGAGATCATGGGAGCATTCAACATCTTCCCATAGGCGGTGCGCAGGATCTGAGTGAGCTCCGGCACAGTCTGCCCCTGCACTTTGATATCGCCCACGCCGCGCAAAGTGACAAAGCCGTCAGGCTGGACTGAAACGCCCGTTTGATTGAACTCTGGACTCAGATCGAAGGTCAAGTCGAAAGAATCACCAGGCGCGATCTTGTAGCGCGGGCTGCGGGATTGGAACTGTACGTCAGGTCCGTCTGCCGGCTTGGCGGTACCTGCGTCCGGCACAACTTGTTGCGCCAGGCCAAGGGTCGAGCAAAAAAATAGCACGAGTGCAGCGACAGTCCGAGCTTTGTTGGCGAATCGCATGGTTGTTCTGAGGCTCAAAAGTGGCTTAGGACTGGACATCGCCGCTATCGGTCGCCGGCTTCAGCGAACCGTTGCCGGTGGGCGTGATATTGTGGCGGCGAATCTTGTACAACAAGCCACGGTAGCTGATACTGAGCAGTTGCGCCGCGCGCTTGCGGTTCCATCCAGTTTGCTTTAGCGCACTGCTGATGGCATGAATCTCCGCTTCGTCGCGAAAGCTGCGAAGGGACGATTCTGGAACCGAGGACACATAGACGCCGGCGGTTGCCATCTCTCGGCTGGACTCCCACCCTTGAACCTGGTCTCGTGTCCCGTTGCCGTTGGCTTTCATGGTTTTGATGTCGACTTCATTCATATAAGAACCCTCTCTCGATCCTTGTGCGGCCAGACTCTCGATGAGACTGAACCGGTTCGTCCCGCCAGACACTGATCGATCACCACTGCGGCGCACACGCTGAGCCGCGGCAGAGTGCCGTGTTGGACTTATGCTGAAGGGAAGGCAGGGGGAAATCAGACGGGCTCTACTGTATAGCCCTGGATACGGACTGACAACGAACGTTGGATGGGCTCCAGCGAAATCACCAGACTTCGATCGTCGTTCTGCGCGGACAGAATTCCTTCCACTCCATCCAGAGAACCGCCCCGAATCCGGACTCGCTGCCCCACCCGCAGGAACGATTGTTCCTCGAATGGCACATTGCTCGCCAACAGCGTTCGGATGTCCTGGATCTGATTCTCTGGAATTGCTGTACCGCAACCATTAATGCCGACGAAACCTGCGACTCCGTGGGTTTGCAAAACACGCACCCGGTTTGGGGAAGAGAGCACAACGCGGACAAACGTATACCCGGAAAACAACGGCAATTCAACTTCTTTGACTCGGTCACTCCACTGGCGCGAATGTTTCATCAGAGGCAAAAAGTTTTCAATTCCCTGCCTCTCCAGTTGATCGGACACCATCTTTTCATGACGCGAGCGAGTCCGGATGGCGTACCACTGAGCCTGCTCCAAACGCATGCCCTCCCCAACACCATTCCGCTCTGCTTGAACCATCGAACCACCACTCATAGCTTCGCCCTCTGAGTCACATATCGTGACCCCAAGCCCAAGTCCCCCAATACGCGTAGGAACACAATCCACACCGCCCCGGCTGCAAGGCCGGTTCGGCTTTCCATTTCGTTAAAAAATCCGGGGGGAGAAACTACCTTTTTTCCGAAGACTAACCAGCGGGGGCTGATCCCCTAATCTTGGTACTAATTCTAGTGATGTATGCAAATTCGTGCAAGAGGTTAAAAGTGGGGAGAAGAAAGTCTCTAGTAACGTGAACTCGCAACTTGCCCCGCTTTGACGTGCTGAATATAGGAATCGTGACTACCCAAACTCATTGGCACGGATGATCGCGGATTCACGCCATTCGAAACGGGAAGCCTCTTATTGAACTTTTTGATGGAAGCTCATTTTTAGGGGAAGAACGTCCACTCGAGGCATTTTCCGTATCGTTGGCGTCAGTATCGGTTCCACCGCAAGAATTGTCAACCCCACCTAAGTGGTAGTATTGCAGCCAGATAGGGCTTTCCAGGGGTCACTAATGGGCTATTACTGGTGCGCATCTTCCCCTCACACGGGAGTGCTATTTACTCGGAGTCGAAATTCCCCTACCTTTGTGGAAATCCTGTGCATCGGATGCCTTGAGAACGACAGCGAGGTTGTGTCTTAATCGTTGCCAAAGGCTCGGTGGCAAGAGATCTTCTGAAGGAAAGTCTGCGGACAACATCATTTACCAATATGGCTCACCTTACTGCACTTCCCAATCAAGACCGGCTTCGAGTTTTGGCGGCGGACAGTACTGCCATGAGCACGCAATTGTTGGCGGAAGCGCTGGCGCGGGATACGCAGCTGCAAATGATGGAATGTCCGTCCAACGGGCCCGCAATTCTCAATTTGATGAAGCGGGAAAAGCCGCAGATCGCGGTCGTCAGCGCGAAGCTGGGGGAAGGCAACGCCTCGGGATATGACCTGGTGCGCGAAATTCGCGCACAGTCGCCCGCGACACGAGTGATTGTGCTTCTGGACGCCTCGGAACGCACAGCGGTGATCGAAGCGTTTCGTGCCGGAGCGCAGGGCGTATTTTGCCGCACAGAACCTTTCCGCCTGCTGGGCAAGTGTATTCAATGCGTTCATCAGGGTCAGATTTGGGCGAGCAGTAGTGAACTTCAGTTTGTGCTAGGAGCTTTGGCACAGCCGGTGCTCGCAGACTTCACGGCCAATGGCGGATCAATTCTTTCAGTGCGGGAGATCGATGTCGTACGTTGTGTAGCCGAAGGAATGACGAATCGCGAAATCGCGCAGCGCTTAAAGCTTACTGAACACACGGTAAAGAATTACCTGTTTCGAATTTTCGACAAGCTGGGAGTCTCCAGCCGCGTTGAAGTTGTACTTTACGCTCTGGGCAACGGCGGGGCTCCGCGTTCGGCGGCTGATGGTCGAAGACAGTCCCAACCGGTGAACCGGGCCCCTCGCACCACGGCGTCATCGGGACCAGTCGCGCTCCGAAAGATTGCGACGTAGTTGACGGGTTTACTGCGGCAGTCGAAACTGCAAAGTAACCCGAGTCTGCATTTCAACCGCACGTCCATCGACCGTTCGCGGTTTGAAGCGCCACTGCTTCATCGCATCCTCAGCAGCCTTCGCCAAGACCTGCATGCCGCTAACCGCTCGAACGTTCTGCACATCCCCGCTTGAAGCAATGCGTATGTCGAGGACAACCGGTCCCTGAATATGCCGACGACGGGCGTCTTCGGGATATGCGGGCTGAACGCTCTTCACTACGATTGCCGAGACTGTCTCGGAAGACAATTCGACAACTTCTTCCGGCTTATCCGCAGCGGCGAGGGGCATGGCCGTTCCCTGTTCCGCTTCATCCGCCTGCGCCTGAGCTCGTGCCGGGGGCAAGTGAAATATTTCTTTGCCATCGGCGTAAACAGAAGCGAGTGATGTCACAGCGCGCGCTCCGGGCTTACGCCATTCCAATGGCGTGACCACGACGATTGCCAGCAACAGGGCACATGCCACCACGGCCGCAGCCCACATCCGCGTGCCGCCGTCGAACCGGCGTCGAGGGAAATCCGCGGTGCCCTCTGCTTTCACGGCGTCTTCCAACAACTCTTCTTCCGGCACTTCATCACCTGGCTCGACTGCCGCCAGATCTTCTGCCGAGAGCGGCAGCGGTTCGGCGGCGAGTTGTAGGCTCTGCAAGGTTTGGTGCGCCAAGGCTTCCAGGGCGCGCTCCTCGCGATCACCGAACGCGTAAGTGCGCGAAGAAAAAATCTCAAAAACTCCGGCGAGTTCGTCCCCATTTAGAAGCGGCATCACCAGGACCGAAAGCACACCCAACTGGCGGGATGCTTCAACATCGGCGCGGGGATCGGCCTCGACATCGTCGCAACGCTGAGTCTGCCGGGTCCGGATGCATTCTGCGGAGAGACCTGAGGCTGCGCCGAGAGGCGAACCCAACTCGGGCGCCGTCTTGCCGCTGCGGGCGAAGCGGGCAGCGAGAGCGCAGAAATCCGTTTCGAAACTCCGATCGTCAGGCTGCGCCCGGACTACACCAGGGGTGGAAAGAACTGGCGGCGGAAGATCGGGATCCGGGATCGAAGGCGATGGCATGACGATTGGCGAGAAGCTCCGCGCCTGTAGCGGAGTTTCGCCGCAAAGCCGAGGGTTGTCAATGGCCCGCAGGAGGGATGCGCGGCAGGACCAATCAGTCGAGAATCAAACGGCAGCTAACCGCCACTGCACGCCACAGAATTCCGCCAAGCGGGGGAAATCCCGTTGGTTGGTGGAAATATCGGAGAAATGTACATGCAGATTGAAAGGACTGAAAGTGTAGACTATCGCTGCTATGGCTCGCCAACCTCGCGGACGTGATCTCTGGTTCGCGTACACTAAAGAGCGCCCACGATCTCAAGCATCATGACGCCCGAATCTCTGACCGCCTCCACCTCGAATCTTCTTACCGAGCAAGATCTCTATCTCTTCAACGAAGGCAGCAACTATCGTCTCCATGAAAAGATGGGAGCCCATCTTTTCATGCAAAACGGCGAGGCTGGAACCATTTTCAGCGTGTGGGCGCCGAATGCGCGATCCGTCTCGGTGGTCGGTAGCTTTAATTCCTGGAATCCGATTCCGAATCGGCTGGCCCCTCGCGGATCATCCGGGATCTGGGAAGGGTTCATCCCGGGCGTTAGCAAGGGGGCGTTATACAAGTTTCATATCGAATCAAACAACCACGGATACCGGATCGATAAAGCCGATCCGCTCGGCCTTTTGCACGAAAAACCCCCGCGCACAGCATCGGTGGTGTGGGATCTAGACTATCAGTGGTCGGATCACGACTGGATGCAAAAACGTGGCGCCCGCAATTCGCTGCGCGCCCCTCACGCTATCTACGAAGTGCATCTGGGCTCATGGATGCGCGTGCCGGAAGAACATAACCGCCCGCTGACCTATCGTGAGACCGCGCCCCGCCTGGCGCAATATGTAAGTCAGATGGGCTTCACGCACGTTGAATTCCTGCCGGTCATGGAGCACCCCTTCTTTGGCTCCTGGGGATATCAAACCACCGGCTACTTCGCGCCGACGTCGCGCTATGGTACCCCACAGGATTTCATGTACCTGGTCGACTACCTGCACCAGCACGGCATTGCCGTGATTCTCGACTGGGTGCCCTCGCACTTCCCCTCCGACGCGCACGGATTGGCGTACTTCGATGGCACGCATTTGTACGAGCACGCCGACTCGCGCCAGGGATTTCATCCAGACTGGAAGACGCACATTTTCAATTTCGGGCGCGCCGAGGTGCGCAGCTTTCTGATGTCGAGCGCGATGTTCTGGCTCGACAAATATCACATCGACGGACTGCGCGTGGACGCGGTCGCATCCACGCTATACCTCGACTACTCGCGTAAACAAGGCGAATGGATTCCGAACAAGTTCGGAGGCCGCGAAAATCTCGAAGCCATCGACTTTCTGCGCCGTTTCAATCAGGAAGTCTACAAAGAGCACCCGGAGACTCAGACTACGGCGGAGGAGTCGACTTCCTGGCCGATGGTTTCAAAGCCGGTATATCTCGGCGGCCTGGGCTTTGGGCTGAAGTGGGATATGGGCTGGATGCACGACACGCTGGAATATTTCCGCAACGATCCTATTCACCGCAAGTATCACCACAAACAGCTTACATTTCGCATGCTCTATTCGTTCCACGAGAATTTCGTGCTGCCGCTCTCGCACGATGAAGTCGTGCACGGCAAAGGATCACTGATCGGCAAAATGCCGGGCGATGAATGGCAACGCTTCGCCAATCTGCGGCTGTTGTTCGCCTACATGTACGCCCAGCCCGGGAAGAAACTGATTTTCATGGGGGGAGAATTCGGGCAGGTGCGCGAGTGGGCGCACGACTCCAGCATTGATTGGGATGTTCTGAAGTATCCGAATCACCGCGGCGCACAGCTTTGGATGGAGCACATCAATAACTTCTATCGCAACGAAGCCGCTATGCACGTGCTCGACAATAACGCCGCGGGATTCGAGTGGGTCGATTGCAACGACAACGCCACCAGCACGATTTCGTTGCTGCGCAAAAGCGAATCCGCCGAAGACACGGTACTGATCGTATGCAACTTCACGCCCGTGCCACGCACTGGATACCGCGTCGGGGTACCGCACGGCGGCTATTGGCGCGAGTTGCTGAACAGTGATGGCAAGGAATATGGCGGTAGTGGCATGGGAAATATGGGCGGCGCACAAGCCGAAGAAATTCCGACGCATGGCCGGCCATTCTCTCTGCGGATAACTTTGCCTCCGCTAGCGGCTCTGTTTTTCAAAGCCGCCGGGTAACGATTCAATTGCCACCGCACAGATTGTTCTAGATTTAACGGAGGATTTAGTTCTTGACTTCGGAATCTTTCGCGTTCATGCTTTTGTCTTGCGTCCCCCACGCAGGCAGTTTTTCATCCCCCGTTAAAATAAACCGACCGTTTCCGGAGGAGACTTGTGTCCGTATCGAACTCGGCAAATCGCATTTCCCACAAGAATCGTATTCCCATCTTATTGAGCCACGGTCTCGACCGCAAACTGTTCGCCTACGCTGCTGCTGCGACCGCCGCTAGTGCAGGCATCATGGCCTTGGCGCAACCGAGTCAGGCGGAGGTCATTTTCACGCCGACACACCAGATGGTTCCCATGCGCGGAACACTGGCTCTGGATCTCAACGGCGATGGCACCACAGATTTCACTTTTCACAACATTATCGGGTCGTGCGGTTTGGCCGCCGGGTTTCCTGAGTGCAGCCAATATACTTTTCAGGGGCTAGACGCGGATGGGAATAGCGCTCTGAACGGCGTGCTAATAGGCACCCGTTGGGCTTCGGCATTGCCGGCTGGCAAGAAAGTAGGCCCGGGAGGCAAGTTTACGGCCATCGGATCGATGGAGCAGTGTCACACAATCTTTGGGCAGACCGCCTATGGTTCCGGTCCGTGGCTTAACATGCAGAACCGTTATCTTGGGCTCGCGTTCACCATCGCCGGACAGACTCACTACGGTTGGGCTCGTCTGACCGTAACCGTTAAGCCAGGGACATGCAGACCCACCACCGCCGTTTTGACCGGCTACGCGTATGAAACGGTGCCTGGGAAACCGATTGCCACAGGGCAGAGGTCGGGGACGGCGGCTGAGGTTAGTGCGGTGGAAGGCCCGCAGGCGACGCTGGGAATGCTGGCGCAGGGCTCGGTGGGACTTGACGCATGGCGACGGGATGAGAATGTAGTTCGAGGGCGAGTTTAGAAAATAGCCGGATGTGGATGTCGATGTCCCGTTTTTCTCGCGCGTTCTTTGTGCAAGAAGTGGGACGACATCCTCAAAGATGAAGGTAATGAAATGAAATCGATTTGGTTCTACTTTGCCAGCCTGGCCACCGTAACAATTGCATTGAGTGTCATCTCGCCCAGCCCCGCACAGGCAGCCCCATCGGAAAGAGTTCTGTACAACTTCACCAACCCTCCCCAAGGGCCGCTTGCCCTCGATAGACAAGGCAATGTTTACGGCACCACGTATAACGGAGGGAATTCGACGGCGTGCCAGTCCTATGGGGGCTGCGGTACTGTGTTCGAACTCACCCTGCACAACGGCGCTTGGATCGAATCGACGCTTTACTCATTCCAGGGCGGAACCTCAGACGGAGCGAGTCCCTATTCCGGCGTAATTCTTGACGCAGCTGGGAACCTCTACGGTACTACGCCATATGGCGGAAGCCTCGGGTGCGGGACGGTGTTCGAAGTTACGCCTTCGAATGGTGCATGGACCGAGTCCATCATTCACAACTTTCAGAATTCCGGCGGCGATGGGTGTTTCCCCGTAGTTGGGGTCGCGCTGGATCCATCCGGGAACCTGTATGGCGTAGCCGCCACAGGAGGCGTCAATTTCGGCGGCATCGTGTTTGAGTTGACACCCTCGAATGGGGGCTGGACTGAGACCGTGCTCTACAGCTTCATTAACGATGGTGAACTCCCCAATGGCGTTGTCATGCACGGTGGCACACTCTTCGGCACAACTAATTATGGTGGCCTGTACTCGCAAGGATCGGTCTTCAAACTCAAAAAATTAGGGAGCGGCTGGGTGATAACAACGATCCACAGCTTCACTGGAGCGGACGGAGGAGTGGATCCCTACACTGGCGTGACCTTCGACAAAAGCGGAAATCTGTACGGCACAACCGCCTCCGGCGGAGACTACGACGTCGGCACCGTATATCAATTGACGCCTGCCATCGGCGAATGGGGTTTCACTGTGCTTCACAGTTTTTCGGGAGCGCCTGCCGACGGGGCACGTCCTTACCCATGTGTCACCATCGACGCGACGGGTGATTTGTATGGCACAACCGGCTTCGGCGGAACCTTCGACTACGGAACGGTCTACAAACTCGCGCCTTCAAGCGGCGCTTGGACGTTGACGTTGCTCCACAATTTTACAGGTGGGAACGACGGAGGAAATCCGTACCTCTCTGGCGTTAAGCTTGGCAGTGGCGGATCGCTTTTCGGCTCAACCAACTCGGGAGCAAAGTGCTCATGATCTTCGATACGGCACCACGCACGCAGAAAAACAAAGCGAGGATGATCGCACCCACGGCAGGGTGGAAAGATTTTCCCCTCGACGCAAATGACTTCGTGCGCTCCTATATGGGCGGGATCGTGGATAACTCGATATATCCCGGAAGCCTGGATTTCGTCTCCCGGCCGATAAACTTCAGGTTCGTTGATCGCTAGCCTATGCAAGACAGCCCTTCGTGTCAGAAAATCACGTGTGAAATCAAAGGCAAATCCTAAAACGGGAATCTCTCGCAGGCAATGGCTCTAACGTTGGATCACTAGCTCGAAAGTGTTAGAAGCGGAACCAGTCCGTAACCTGTCTCCAGTCATCTGTGACATGATGAGAGCATGAAGAAACCAGCTTCTGACCAGATGTCTCACGAACGCCGTTATCAGGAACGCAAGCGAGCTGAAGCCGCGCGCAAGCCCGTTAACGCGCGCAAGCCCGTTAAGAAGATATCGCCCCCTGCCACCTCACCCGCAGCCGGATCAGAAGCTGAGCCGCCGGCCCGGTCTTCTAGTTAGGATTCCCTCGCGCCGCTTCCGTTCGCTCCAGCCGTCCCCATGCTATGCTCGGCTGAAGACGCGTCCACATGCGGATTCTGACCCGCTACATTTTGCGCGAAGTAATGGCGCACGCCTTAATAGGCGCTGCGATCTTTACGTTCGTGCTGTTCACGCGCGACCTGGGACGCATCCTCGAACTGGTGGTCAGGGCCAGTGCGCCCCTGCCCAGCGTTGTCGAAATTTTCTTTTTCACCGTACCGCTCGCCTTGACCTATACCCTGCCCATGAGCGTGCTGGTTGGCATCCTAATCGGCCTTAGCCGCCTCGCCGCCGACAGCGAAATTACCGCCATGCGCGCCAGCGGAATGGGGATATGGACTTTTCTGCGCGCCCTTTCGGTTTTTGTCATCGCAGCGTGGCTGCTCGCACTAGCCAATGGGCTCTACATCGCCCCACAATCTCAAGCCGCGCTGGTGCACCTCGAAGAAAAGCTTAAAGGCTCGCAAGTCTCGTTTGAGATTCAGCCGAGAGTTTTCTACGAAGGATTCCCTAAACACGTCCTTTACGTGCAAGACGTTCATAGCGCGCAGGGTGCGGCCGTTTGGAAGGGCGTTTTCCTCGCCGATCTCACCGACGCAGTCAACCCGAAGATCACCCTGGCCAAAGAAGGCATCGTGGTCAGCGAAGGCTCCGACCGGCTGCACTTACATCTTATCGACGGTTCGGTTCACGAAACCGACTCCAGCCAGCCTGATCACTATCAGATTTCCAGTTTTCAGCAGACCGATCTGCCCATTGAACTTCCCTCCAGCGAAAATAAATCCGACGAATCCGTCCCCGCCGGCGTGATGAACACATGGGCTCTGCGCGACAAAGCCGCCCGCGTCGATTCCATCTCTGCGCGCTGGTATTTGATTGAATTCCACCGTCGATTTTCTTTGCCAACGGCGTGTCTCGTATTAGCTCTGGTTGGGATTCCACTCGGTCTCTCGTCAAAGAAAAGCGGAAAATCTGGCGGGTTCGTACTGACTATCCTGCTGGTGTTTGTGTACTACGTAGTCTCTTTGATCGGAGTTTCGCTGGCCCGGCAAGGAAAAGTTGCGCCTTGGTTTGGCGCGTGGCTCGCTGACATCGTCTTTATGGCGCTGGCTTTGTTCTTGCTGTGGCGGGCCGAAAAGCGGCCGATTGAGTTCGCCAACCTCCGGTTTTTCTCCAAGTCGGATGTGCCCCTGCTGCGCGGTGCGATCATCAGGAACCGTCGCGAAAACGCCTTCGAGCGCGCCTCCACACGCCGCCGCATGTTCAGCGCCAGCTTCCCCACCCTGCTCGACGACTATGTGCTACGCGATTTCTTTGTCTACCTGGGGATGATCCTGTCTACGTTTCTGGTGCTGGTGATCATCTTCACGCTCTTCGAGTTGTTGGGGGACATTCTTCGCAATCAAGTTCCGGCATTGGTGGTAGCCGAATATCTCGTCAATGTAGCGCCGTACTTGCTTTACAACGTTGCCCCGCTGGTCATGCTGTTGGCGGTGCTCGTCACTTTTGGTCTGATGGAGCGCGCCAACGAGATCACCGCCATCAAGGCCACGGGGACCAGCATCTACCGCGTGGTTACACCGGTGATCGTGGCGGCGGCCGTAATGTCTGCGGCACTATTTTTCGCCGACCAGTTCTATCTGCCCCATACCAACAAGCGCCAGGAGGCGCTGCATAATCAGATCAAGGGCAAGCCGGCGCAAACTTATCTTCGTCCTGACCGCAAATGGATCTTTGGCCAGAATAGTGACATTTACTATTACCAATTCTTCGACACCGACCGCGATCAGTTTGGCAATATCACCGTCTTTCAACTGGACCGCGCCCGCTTCGCGATCACGCGCCGGATTCACGCCGAACGCGCACATTGGGCTGACAACCTGAACCGCTGGGTCTACGAGCAAGGATGGGATCGCTCTCTTAACGTCTTTGCCATTGCCAACTATCGCCCCTTCGAGGTCGCGACATTTCCCGAACTGCCCGAAACGCCCGCGTACTTCAAAAAGGAAGTGAAGCAGTATTCGGAGATGAACTACGAAGAGCTGCGGCGTTATATCCGCGACTTGCAACAGAGCGGATTTGACGTAGTACGGCTGCGCGTACAGCTTCACAAGAAGCTGTCATACCCTCTGATCACTTTGATCATGGCAGTGCTGGCGGTTCCTTTTTCACTCTCCACAGGAAAAAAAGGGACCGTAACCGGAGTAGCTGTCGCGGTAGGAATCGCAGTTTTCTACACAGTCGTATCGCGTTTATTCGAAGCTATGGGGGATCTCAGCCAGTTGCCACCCGCACTCGCGGCATGGTCGCCAGATCTGATCTTCATTTTGGTCGGTGGGTATTTGATTTTGAAAGTCCCTACGTAAAGCGCTCATCCACATAGACTGTCATCCTGTCCTACTTCACTGCCACGCCCCACGGAGAATTGTCGGTGGTGATCGCTGGCTGTGGCGTAAGAGCACCACTGGCGGGCGTTACAGCGTACTGGGACAGTGTGTTTGAGACGAAGTTTGCCACGAAAATCCAGCTATCGTCGGAGCGAATAGCGATTGCCGTGGGCGAAGTTCCCGTTGCGACCACAGCCGGAGACAAATCGAATAGAGCCCCTGAAACCGGGCTGATGTGCAATGCGGATAGCTGATTCGACAGTGTATCGACCACGTATACATAGTTTCCGAACGGGTCGACCAGAATCGGTCCCGGACCATTGGCACCGCCCGAAAGACTGAACGGAGATCCGGAAACCGCAACCAAGCTTCCGTCCGCGGCAGGGCACGTTGGCACGGAGACAGCGGTGCAGATCGTATAGGCGCTGACGTTGTTGGAGTTCTGGTTCGCCACGTAGACAAATCGGTTGCATGCATCGACAGCCACGCCGCCCGGAACCGACCCCGCGGCGAAGTTAGGCACGGCCTTAGTCGAACCGGGATTTCCCAAGGCTCCCGTGGATGTATCGACCGAAAATTCCCACACGACGTTATTGGCCGCATCGGCTGCGTAGAGATATTCGGAAGTCGGAGCGGTCTGCGAGGAACATACCGAATTCGAAGTGCCCGTACTGGTTAAAGCAGGAAAGACCGTGGGAGTCGCCGCTACCGCGACCAGATTGGGCGCAACAGCAGTAGTGGAGAGTGCGAAAGTTCCTGGCACAGGAGTAAGAGCGGCGCCACTGCCGATGCCATACACGTTTACCCCACCAGCCAAGCCTTCCGCTACAAACAAGAACTTGCCCGAAGAATCCATAGCCAGAGCTACTGGATTGGGATCGGTCACGGGAGAACCCGAGGCAGACATGGTGCCATCGGAGTTCACTTTGTAAGCAGCTATGCCGGTTTGATTAATGATGACATAAGCGAAAGCTCCCGCCGGATCCAGTACGATTGAGGAAGGCACACCCGCCGTTGCTGGCGGCTTACTGATCCCGGAGACGTGGCCACTGGCCAGATTGAAGCTAAATGACTGAATGACCGCCGAACCCTGGCTCGAGGTCAACACCAGGCCATCGTTCGACGCCGAATACTTGCTGCCGCAGGCCACCAGGAAACCGATTGCCACCAGCACCACTACTCCGAGCAGCCACGCGAATCGTTTCGACATTCTCTGCTTGATCTCCATAGGTTATGTGAGGTTTGCGCACACACATTTCCCCGGCATTGGCAGGCCGGGTCTTTGCGGTCTAGAAAATGCGTGAAATTCCCAATCCATTTGTTTATCAGGAAAGCGCGGGAAGAGCAAACGCCCGCCAAAGAATGGTTGGAACCCTGGGAAGTCTCAGGAGTTGCCCGAAGACCGGTTCTTCCGGCTAACTACCCAGGTTGGATTAGACGGAAATTGTTCTAAGCCAGTCTCTCGGCTGCAACTGGCTCAGACTCCTGCGTTTGCATTCGATGGCCGGAGATCAGGGGTAAGTGAATGTCTACGCGCAAGCCGCCCTCTGCCCGATTGCAGGCTTCGACTCGCCCTCCATGGAAGCGTACGGCTCTCTCGGTGATGGCTAGCCCCAAGCCAACTCCTCCCGTAAGCCGACCGCGAGCGTCATCCAGCCGGTAAAAGGGCTCGAACATCTTATTCAGCGCGTCGGCGGGTACGCCCGGTCCGCAGTCGCTAACTTTGAGCACAACCTCTGGTCCGCTCGGCGCTTGGACACTTGCAAGTTCGATCTCAACCGACGTGCCTTCCTGCGTGTATCGAATCGCATTGCGCACGACGTTCTCGACCGCGCTATGGAGCAAAGACGAATTTCCGCGAACTCCCCAGTCGCCCTCGGGAATGCTGGTGTGAACATGACAATGCCGCGCTTGCGCCTCGAACTCGGCATCTTCGGCGATGTTGAGGACCAACTCGTTCAATGGGACGGGGGTTCGCGGGACTCGTTGCTCTCCGTCTTCGAGGCGAGCCAAGGTCAATATCCGGCCGATGAGTTCGTTCAGACGGCTGGCTTCAAGCTCGATGCGTTCCAGCATATCGGCGCTTTCGACGCCTGAGCGTTGCCGAACTAGACCGAGAGCCACATTCAAACGAGCCAGCGGTGAACGCAGTTCGTGCGAAATGTCATTCAAAAGGCGGGACTGCGCCTTCAGCAAAATTTCTAGCCGCTCCGCCATGGCGTCAAAATCGCGCATGAGGCCAGCCACTTCATCGCGCCGCTTGGTCACGGGCGCTCCGGTGCGGGCCGTGAGATCGCCCGCCGCTAATTTACGCGTGGCGGCACGCAGGCGAACGATGGGCTTGGTCAAATACCACGACAGGAAATAACACACCAGACCGGAGGAAATGATGGCGATGACCAGACCTGGCACCGGCATGCCACGCGGACCAAAAAATACGCGAGGTCCAGGCGGCAACCCCAACACCAGCGTATAGCGATGTTTACCGTCGGAGGATGCTCGCGAATCACGCTGCACCGGCGGTGCAGGAATGATAAATCCGTCGCGGGGCGCGCGCGGTCCCCCGGCAGCGACGCGAATTGCCCAGTCGGGCGCGGCCCGGCGCGAAATCTCATCCCCGCGTTCGTCGAAAAGATAGGCGCGGACGTGCTGCGTTGTTTCCAAGTCTTCCATGTACTGCCGGACTTGGTGCTCGCCGCCTTCTTCGTAAGCGCTGACCGCTTCCGTAAGGATCGTTGTGCGCAAACCCTCCCAAGTGGAACTGCGCGGGCGTAAAGCCAGAGTGACCAGGATGGCCAGCACAATAAACAAAGCCTGCGCCACCCAGAACGACAGGAAGATTCGCAAGAATAGGCTCTTCATGATGTGCTCTTCACCTTCTCTCGCGGACGCGCGAAGATGTAGCCTACTCCACGAACGGTCTTGATGTGCTCATCACTGTCGGTATCACTATCGCCCAGTTTCTTGCGTACTTTGCTGACGTGCATGTCGATGCTGCGATCGAAGGGTGAGAATTTACGGCTGAGTACAGCATTCACCAACCGTTCCCGTGGAACAACCCGTCCGGCCTCGCGCAGCAGGACTTCCAGAAGATTGAATTCCACTGAAGTTAGATCCACGGGCTTGCCGTCAAGAAGGACGATGCGTGTAGCGGGGTCCAGTTCCACCTCGCCCACGCGGACAATGTCAGGAGCGGAGGGTGAAGCATTACCATCCGCCCGAGTACGCCGCAGAATGGCGCGAATGCGCGCCACTAGTTCGCGTGGGTTGAAAGGTTTGGGAAGATAATCATCGGCGCCGATTTCGAGGCCGACGATGCGGTCTACGTCTTCACCCCGCGCCGTGAGCAATAAAACCGGCAGGCGAGAAGTGGCGCGAATTCGCCGCAGTACTTCGAATCCATTAATTCCCGGTAACATCACGTCAAGCACTGCCAGCAGATATTGGCCCGCGGTGGCCTTCTGCAGTCCGCTCTCGCCATCATGCACGCAATCGATAGCAAAGCCTTCTGCCTGCAAGTATTCTCCCACCAGATGGCAAAGTTCGACATCGTCGTCAATCACTAAAATTCGTTCCATCGTTGCTTCTATTGTGCGCCTTCGGGAATGAGGCCGCAGTAAAGAATTGTCAAAGACCATCGTGGCCTGGTGGCGCCGGAAAATTAAATTCACAACCACTAGGGCACGATGGTGCACGAAATAAACTCCCCGACGCAGAGTGCTTGTGGCTTGTTGGCCTTCGTGGTGCAATTGGCGTGCACGCGGAACTTTTGACAAAACTTTACTCGGGTTTACCGACTCTTTACCGCCGTTTCACGCGCAACCGTGTTCCTATGAGCGTACGCAAAATTCCCGGACGCTCGGGAGAATCACATAGGAGTTAATCTAATGAAATCGATTCATGCTCGTCTTCTGGCCGCGGCTCTGGCCGTATTGATCGGCTCAGCTATCGCCAAATCTCAACCCGCTGCGGATGCACCGCCACCACCTCCCATGCACGACCACGAGTTCGGGTTTGGCGAGCACATGATGGGATTCTTCGCCGACTATCTGAATCTGAGCGATGCCCAGCAGGCGCAGATGAAGGCCGTCATGCAAAAGGAACATTCCACGATCAAGCCGCTGTTCCAGCAAATGCACCAGACGCGGCAACAGCTTCGCCAATATGAAGAAGGCACGTACGACGAAGCCAAAGTCCGAGCTGTGGCTGCCCAACAGGCTCAAACCATGGTCGAGCTTACTGTCGCGCAAACGCGCATCCACAACGAGTTGTTCCAACTGCTGACGCCCGACCAGCAGAGCAAGATGAAGGAGTATGAGGCAAATCATGAGGCCCGTATGCAGAAGCACATGCAGCAACATCAGGGCGACGCGCCTCCCGCTCCTCCGGAGCAATAGCTGTTGAGGGGGTAGAGTCCTCCCATGCAACTAACTGGAAGGGTTCCTTATTTCGCGGCGCGGGATTGGCTATCTCACTCCAGCCACCCGCGCCGCTGAAAGAGTGGCGTACTGATGAGCGATTCTTATCTTTTTGCGGCAAGCTGGTTGTATTTCGCGGTACTGAGCGTTGCAGTCGCGGCGACCAGTCTGGCGGCGTTTGGGCGCGATCTGGTCCCGTTCGGCGCACGCACCTCGCCGAATGAGAACGACGACGAAATCTCAAGCTCAGCCAAACCGCCTGCACTATAGCCACTTCCTCAGGACCTTCCCCGAGCGCGAGAGCCTTCCATTTCAAAAGCAAAAGCTGCACCGCTGCCTGCTAGAATCTCATCTACTGAAACTGCATGCTGCCGAAGAGTTTGCGTCCGCTCTTGCCTTATATAAAACGTTACCGCTGGGGATTTGTGGCGGGAACGCTGTGCATTCTCCTCTCCAACGCGGCGCTGGTTTATATGCCGCAGGTGATCCGGCATGCGGTTCAGGATCTCAGCCGGGGCGTGACTCGCCAAGTGCTTTGGCGCTACGCGTGGATTCTGCTGGCCGTCGCAGCGGTGCGAAACATCTTCTTGTTTCTTACCCGCTGGATCGTTATCGGCATATCGCGCGACATTGAATTCGACCTGCGCAATGACCTGTTCGCACATCTGGAAACGCTCTCCTACTCCTACTACCAACGCATGCGCACCGGAGACATCATGGCCAAGGCCACCAATGACCTGAATGCCGTTCGCATGCTGCTGGGTCCGGCGATCATGTATTCGGCCAACACAATTGTGTTCACGGCGGCGGCGCTCGCCTTTATGTTCGCCATTAGTCCTAGACTCACATTTTATGCCTTTCTGCCCTTGCCGGTGGTGAGCATCGTGATCCAGTATTTTGGGCGGCGCATCCATGAACGCTTCGAGAGAATCCAGGCCATGTTCTCGGATATTTCGGCGCGTGCGCAGGAGAACTTTTCCGGCGCGCGAGTGATTCGCGCTTACGTGCAGGAAGAAGCGGAGATCGCAGCGTTTGAAATTGCCAACCAAGAATACATTTCGCGCAGCTTGAAACTGGTTCGCTTGATGGGGATGTTGTGGCCGACTCTGGAACTCATGCTGGGCGTGGCTATGGTGCTGGTGTTATGGATCGGTGGCCGGGAAGTGCTCCTCGGGCGCATCGATATTGGCGGCTTCACAGCGTTCAACTTTTACATGCTTCAGCTCACCTTCCCTGTGATCGCTTTGGGATGGGTGATTAATATTTTTCAGCGCGGAACCGCGTCGATGGCCCGTATCAACGAGATTCTGGTTGAGCGGCCGCAGATCAGGGACGAGCCCGGAGCGGCCGATGCCGAGATTGTGGGCGAGATCGAATTTCGTGGGCTAAGCTTCAGCTACGATGGGAAACCGGTTCTTGAAAATGTAAATCTGCTTGTGCCCGCGGGTAGCAGTTTGGCGATCGTAGGGCCAACAGGATCGGGAAAGACCACTCTGGTGAGTCTGATCCCTCGCATCTATGACAGCGTGCCGGGAACGGTACTCATCGATGGGCACCCGATTCGCGATTACTGCTTGGCCTCGCTGCGCAAGAATATCGGATTCGTTCCCCAGGAAACTTTTTTATTCAGTGACAGCATCCGCGAAAACATTGCCCTGGGAGTAGACTTGGCGGCGGATGATCAGATTCACAACGCCGCTGACGCCGCAAATATTGCCGTCGACATCGAGGGCTTTCCCGAGGGTTATGGCACCGTGGTTGGGGAACGCGGCATAACGCTGTCTGGCGGACAGAAGCAGCGAACGGCGATTGCGCGCGCTCTCATTCGGAATCCACGAATCCTGATTCTCGACGACGCGCTCTCCAGCGTCGATACCCACACCGAAGATAAAATTCTCAATCACCTGCGCGATGTGATGCACGGGCGCACCACGATTTTCATCTCCCACCGCGTTTCCACGGTCCGCAATGCCGATCGTATCGCCGTGCTCCATAGTGGACACATCGTCGAGCTAGGAACCCATCAACAACTACTCGACTTGAACGGCTACTACAGTGACCTGTATAACAAGCAACTGCTGGAAGAAGAGCTGGCCGAAGTCTAGGCGGGAGTCTGGAAGAAAACGCTCGCCGCACTTCAGGCTCGCCGCATCGTCTAATCCCACGTGAAAAGAGTTAACTCGGAAGAGATTCTAGACTCGCACGAGTGTCCCGTGAACGAGGTCGCAACTTCGTTGCGCGACATCGGCAGAATGAACCGCTGGTTCGGCGGCGTACGCACGACGCGCAGCATGATTGAGCGCGTAGCTTCAGTCACCGGCAAGCTCCACTTCTCCATGCTGGAAGTGGCGGCGGGATTCGGAGAAGTTCCTAAGTTGGCGAGCCGGCAATTGGCGCGTCGCGGCATTACGCTCGACGTCACCTACCTTGATTGTATGCACTCGCATCTGCTCCCGGGGTCGCGCGCCATCGTGGCCGATGCCCTCGCACTTCCCTTCTCGGACGGCGTCTTTGATCTGGTCAGTTGCAGCTTGTTTGCCCATCATCTGGAACCAGACGAACTAGGGAGGTTTGCCAGCGAAGCGTTGCGAGTGAGTCGTTGTGCACTGCTGATCAACGATCTGATTCGGCATCCCATGCATCTGGCCTCGCGCCATTATCTTTACCGGATGGGAGTCATTGTGTGGAAGGGGGAAAGAACTTAACTCGATCCTGATGAGTGGCCGGCGAAAGCAGATCTCTCCACTTCGCTTGCTTGCGCTGCGCTCCGGTCGAGAGGACAGAGCTGCGTGTGGAATTTCTGATGAATCAGCGGACGACCAGCACTTCCCTCACGTTGTCGCGGGCGAGAAAGAATTTGATCGACGCAAAATCGCGGAACAGAGTTTCGATGTGCCGGTTATTGAACACCCGTTGCAACTGGAACCCCTCGGTGATCGCGGTATGGACCGCACCGGTGGGACCGCGTCGGGCTTCGCGCCGCAGCACAATCCGCTGCATCTCAAGCGTGTCCTGACCGATAATGTGGAAGCGGTAGCACGGCGAATCCGGTCCCGCATCTTTGGTGTGGAAGAAGGCCAGCAGCATTCCGCCGGGTTTCAGCACCGACCACAGCCGCCCCATCACAGGGCGGACCAGGCTTTCGTCCAAATAGTCGGGAAGATTCCAGCACAGCACAATATCGAAGTGGGCAGCCGGATAAACGAGGTTGTCGGCGAGAAACTGGCGGCTGTCGAGAACAATGTTGCCCTCCTCGTCCTTAGTGACCAGCTTCGGCTCGGTGGAAGAAGCCAGAAGATCTTCGCTATAGATCTTATGGCCGCGCTCGGTAAAATATCGGATATTGGACGGGGACGTGGAACCCAGATCCAGCACGCACAGCGGCGTTTCGGTGTTCCAGGTGCGATAGAGTTCCCCCATCCCGCTGGAGCGGCGGGTGAGCTTTTGCGCGCCTTGCGCCTGCGATGAATTCTCCGACCCACTGGATGAGCCGCGGAAAAGTTTCATGAAAGTTTGGGTTGCAGACATCGGTATAGTTTGCCGCCTTCTTGTAGAGTTCGCTTAAGGTGATTCCGAAATATAGGCCGGAACCAGCTGGCTCTAGCAACTTGGGTCGGCGTTTGAAACCAATACTTTACGTGCTGGCGCATTACGCACCAGCTTTCACCGCGCAGCTATTTTGCCGCAGCCTTTGCATCGGGCTTCCCTTGAATATCCACCTTACCTTTGAGGAACGCACCCTCTTCGATCGAAATGCGCTGGGTTGAGATGTCGCCGGTGACGATAGCCGATTTACGCAGCTCGACGCGGTCGCTGGCCTGAACGTTGCCTTCAAGCTTGCCTTGCACTACGACGATCTTGGCGCCGACGGTGGCTTTCACCTGCCCATTGGGACCCACGGTCAAACTATTGTCCTTCAGCAGGATGCTGCCTTCAACCTGGCCGTCCACGTAAAGATCCTCGCTGCCCGACAGTTCGCCTTTGATCACCACTGACTTGCCAATCTGCGCCAACTCGCTCGACAACGGTGCGGTCATGGATGCTCTCCTTATGGAAGCGGGATAGTTGCACGACCAAAAACTGAGAGTGGCAGTACTAGAAGGTCGCGACGCTTCTGTTCGACTATACCCAACCCAGCGAGCAGGCGGCAAGCCCGCTTCCAGCTCCGTTCGCTGGACCTACAGCTCGAAATCTTGTGGCGACCGATCGCTTTGTGCCAGGGCTCGTTGAAACTCTGCATAAATTGGTAAATGGTGGGATTATCTCTATGCCGACCGGCCGACAGAGCAGTTGGTTTCCACTCCGGCTGAAACCATTTCCGGTCTGGAGCGGGCAGATCGGACAACAGGAAAACCTCCTCAGCACGCGTCTGGGAAACAATCCTGGCCCCATCGCACTGAAGCTGACCGAGCGACCGCATATGCCGGAGATTCAGGCGAGACTTCCGTCCAGCCTGTTGGAGCAATGACCGGACATACGCGAGTCAGAAGCAACAGCGCACGCTCAAATTGGAGTGGCAAAAGCAGCATGCCCATCAGGAGCGGAGTCCACTCCCAGTTCGAGAGCCAAGGGTGCAGGCACGAAGGCGGAATAGCTGCCCTGCGACACTCTATTACCGGGAATATTGGCAGCCTTGGACATCGCCCTTTTCAGAATCGAAAATAGCGGTGGTCGCTCGCGGCGGTTGAATCGTATTCATTTTCCGGACGCATGTCGACTAACTGCACCACTTATGGCCGCAGCTTCACCCATGCTGAAGTAAAACGTCGCTCCCTTGTTGGTCTCGGCTTCGGCCCATATGCGTCCCCCATGCTTTCGGACAATGCGCTGCACCGTGGCAAGCCCTACACCGGTGCCTTCAAACTCTTGCTCATTGTGAAGCCTTTGAAATACTCCAAAAAGCTTATTGGTGTATTTCGGGTTGAATCCTGCGCCATTGTCCCGAACAAAAAGCACAAGTTGGCCGTCTACCGTTGACTGGTCAATCTCAATGACGGCTCGCTCACGACGACGGGTATATTTAACAGCGTTAGAGAGAAGGTTCATAAGCACCTGCTGGATAAGTCCGGGATCGCAATTGACAGAGGGCAGCGATCCAATGCGCCCGTCAATCTCCCGACCGAAAGTTTCGGATTCGAGGTCGTGGCGAACGTTCTCCACCAGTGAATTCAATGACGTCATCTGCAGAGCCATGCTGCGGCGGTCCAGCCGGGCGAGATTGAGCAGATCGTCGATCATCCGGCCCATTTTCTGCGTACCCTCCTGAATGCGTTTCAACTGGCGTTGCGCCTCGGGATCCAATTGCGAGCTATGGTCCTCGATCAGCATGTGGGCAAATCCATTCATATGGCGTAGAGGCCCTCGGAGGTCGTGCGAAACTGAGTAGGAGAAGGCCTCCAGTTCGTTGTTTGCTGCTGTGAGCTGTGCAGTACGCTCCACTACGCGACGTTCCAGATCTTCATTGAGTCTCTTGATCAGTTCTTCAGCTCGTTTGCGCTCGACCAGTTCAACCTGCAGCTGTTCGTTGGTTTGGGCGAGTTCGGCCGTGCGCTCCGTTACTTTTGCCTCCAGAGTTTCCTTCGCTTGCTGCAGTTCGTGTTGTTTGATCTCGAGTTCTTCATTGATTTGGACTGCACCTTCGTAGGTTGAGATCAGCAGATCCAGAATCTGTTGTTTTTCGGCGGTGATGAAGTGCGATTGGCCACCAAAGTGAAGCTGTACGCCGACCTGCAAACGTTCCGTCTTTCGCAGCTCCACGTTTGTCAAGATGTATTCGACTCGCGAAAGCAGGTATTTGTCGTCGTAGGGCTTGCGAATGAAACTATCCGCACCACACTCCAAACCCTTCACGATGTCCTGTGGCCTGGAAAGAGACGTTAGTAGGACGACCGGAACGTCCTTGAGGGCCGGCCTGGATTTGATCTCCTTGCACAGCGTGCAACCATCCATCTCTGGCATCACGACATCCGAGATCACCATCGCAGGCTTGCTTCGGAGCGCAGCGGCAAGCGCTTGCTTACCGTCCCTGGCGACGGTTACGGTATAGCCCCGAGTATTCAAGTAGTGAGTCAACTGCTCGGCCTGGGTTGGGCTGTCTTCTGCAATCAGTATCTCGGCCCCGCAAAAGAAACTTTCTTTCGTTCGGCTCATAGTCCCCCTGACTCCTTTCTCAGCTCCCAGAAAGATCGTGCCCGAGAAAGACACTGTCGATCTGTGAGTCGCCGTCTTGCCTGTTGACCATTGCCCGCTCATTTTTGCTCACAATTCTGGCAGCAAGGCTTGTCAACGCTAAGCAAATCTTTTCTGGTGGGAGAATATAGACTGCGCCACCGAGTCTTATTGCTTCGCCGGGCATACCGTGCACGATTGAAGTGTCCCTATCTTGGGCAATGGTGACCGCTCCTTGTTCTTTCATCAGCTTCAATTCCCACGCGCCATCTTTTCCCATTCCGGTAAGCAACACACCGACGGCACTCTGGCCATACGCTTTCGCGACAGAACGAAACAGACAAGCCACGGATGGCCGGAGTCCGTTCTCGGGCTCGTCTGATTTGAGTTGTACTCGGCCATCCGTCCCCATCGCCATGTGCAATCCGTCCGGAGCCACATACGCTTGTCCTGGAAGAACAGATTGACCGTGCGCGGGTATATGAACTGGCAGACTCGACGATTGCGCCAACCACTCCACGAAACCTTGGGTGAAACCCGCAGCAATGTGCTGCACAATCAAGACCGGAACGGGAAAGTTCTTAGGCAACGCCGCCAGAATCATTTGGAGTACCGGGGGACCACCGGTTGAGGCCCCAATGGCTACGATTCTAGGTTGCGATTGAGCTGCCTGGAGCCGGATTTCCTTACAGAGTGCGGTCTCGGGAACAACTTCTGCCGGCCGATAGCGCGGCCACCGTCTTACAACCTTCACTTCCGACATTAGCTTTACGGTGCGGATTAACTCCGTGGCACTCTGCTGATGTTCGGGATGGCCCACGCCCGCGGGCTTCTGCAGTACGGCAAGCGCGCCAGACTCTATTGCCCGAAAGGCCTTGACCGTATCCGTAGCGTCGGCGGCGCCACTCACGATGACAATCGGCGTAGGATGGGTTTCCATAATCCGCCGGGTTGCATCAAAGCCGTTCATCCTTGGCATGTGGATATCCATCGTGATGATGTCGGGTCTGGTGCGTTCCACGGCTTCGAGCGCTTCTTCTCCCGTCTCCGCCGTCCCAACAATTTCGATAGCGGGATCAGAGCCGAGAATCTCAAGCAGAAATTCCCGCACTGTTGGTGCGTCCTCGACGACCAGAACTCGAATCATCCACTGGCTCCTAAACCACTATTCAAATCAGCCTTCTGACGACTTCCAACAGATTGCCCTGATCAAAACCGCTTTTCACGATGTAAGCATTGGCCCCAACATCCACACCGCGCTCCCGGTCTTCACGAGAATCCAGCGCGGTCACGAGCACGACGGGCAACTGAGAGATTCTTCTGTCGGCCCGTATCTTGGCGGTAAGATCAAATCCGCTCATCCGAGGCATCTCAACATCCGACACCACCAAATCAAAGCTTTCGGTCGCTAGCACGGTCAAAGCCTCAGCGCCGTCAATTGCGGTCTTCACCTTGTATCCCGCAAACTCCAGAATGTTTTTCAATAGTGTTCGTGCGGTGATCGAGTCTTCCGCAACCAAAATGGATTTGGGCGTCTCCTCAAACTGATGCGAAGAAGTAGCCGGGGCTAGACGGATCGCAGACTGCATTAAGTCCGCGACGTTCAGTACCGGAAGCACTTTGCCGGTTGCGAAGACAGTGGCACCGGCAATATTGCGCACCCGCGGAAGCTGCTTACCCAGGCCTTTTACGAGAACCTCTTGCTCATCGAGAATCTCGTCCACGAGAAATCCAATGTGCTCACCCGCCCAGGTGAGAACAAGCACGGGCACTTTACCTTTGGAGTTGGTGTCGGTATTGCGCTGAGCAATGTCCAGAACCTCGTCTAGGCGAACCGCCGAAGCGGCATGGCCATCGATCTGGATCGTTTCTCGGTTCTGCGCGCTCTTGATTTCTTCCCGGCCCACCCGAAGCACTCTTTGTACATGCCGCGTTGGAAGCACAAACAGGCTGTCACCCACGCGAACCAGGATGCCGCGAAATCTGGCGAGAGTCAGGGGCAGAAGAAGTCGAAACGTCGTCCCGATCCTGGCTTGAGTTTCAACCGAAACCGCCCCGCCCACCTTTTCGGCCTTTTCCCGAACAATCGCGAGCCCAAGTCCACGCCCCGAGATCTCGGTGATGATTGGGCTGGTAGAGACCCCAGATCTGAAGATGAGCCCGGCAGTTTGGTATTCATTCATTTTCTTTACGTCTTCTTCAGAGACAAGACCTAGCTTTACCGAAGTGGCTCGCACCTTCTGTACATCAATGCCTACACCATCGTCTGAAACCACGATCTCAACCTTATCGGCGTTTTTGGGAAAGATGGCGATGCGGATGGTGGCGCGCGGCGTTTTGCCGCTTTCTTCCCGCTGCTTTGGAGTCTCGATACCGTGATCGATGCAGTTTCGTACCAAATGAATGAGAGGGTCTTTCATTTCCTCCAGGATTCGCCGGTCGGTCTCGATCTCGCCCCCAACAATGGTTAGTTCCGCGTCCTTACCGCAGTCCCGGCAGAGATCGCGTACAAGCTTGGGGAAAGATTCGAGCAGGGCAGAAAACGGAAGCATCGACACTTGCTTCATATCTTCCACAAGATCGTCCACCCTCCGGTCGAGTGCTCGCCGGTCGTACTCGAGCCGCTTGCCCAGGGCCGCCAGCTTTTGTTGGACTGACCTCAGGGCGTTCTCATTCCGGTCCAGAAAGGCGGAGACCTTTGCCACGCGCGACCGGTTGGCTGCGTGTCCGTTGTGCGGGTGGCTGCGTCCATTCGACCTTTGTTCCGCGCCGATAAACGATGGCAGAGCGTGCGCCAGGGGACGTATTTTCCTCCATTCTGTTTCCCAAGAAACCAGCGTTTGGCCGAGTTCGCGCAACTCCGATACCCGTTGGGCCGCCGTCGCCTTGACCGGAATCAATTCTTCGGCTTGGCGAAGCAGCGCATCGAGCTTGAACGCAGACACTCTCAGAGTCTCGGATAATCCTTGCTTTGTGTCCCCGGACCGTCCCGGTTCAGAGTTCTCGGGTTTGAGAATCGCCGGTGTGCGGGAGCCGGAACTTTTCACAGACGGCAATGCCGGGTGGCTCTTCTGCGCAACGGCAACGGTAGAAGAAGTTGGAATTTCTGGCGGCTGAAACGTAGGGGATTCAGCGGCGCGGGCGCTTTCCCCGGTCTCGGCTGCAAGCAGTGCGCTTAGGGTATCGACCATTTGATGAAGCTGGTCCAAAGTCTCTGGCGAAAGTGTGGCCTCACGGGCTTTGAGTCGCGCAAATACGCTTTCCAGAGTTTGGCAGACGGCTTCGACCTTACCCAAGTTGACTGCGCGCGCCGCACCCTTCAGGCTGTGCGCTTCCCGAAACACACTCTCGATCGTTTGCACCTGATCTTCAGGCGAGGATGCTCTCTCCAGTTCGACCAAACCTGAAGAAATAGCGGTGAGGTGTTCCTCTGCCTCGACCCTAAAGGTCGCCAGAAGCCTTTTGAGAAGTTCTTTGTCTTTGGGTTCCATTTCCACTCTCAAACCTTGTAGAGCGCCACCGGCTTGAGGCCGCGATCTGCGTGGCGGCCTGCGCAGCTTCTGCGATGCTCTCGGCGAGTTGTTGCACCGACTCTCCCGTTTGGGCGGATTGCTTCACTCCCGCTTCAACCGCCTTGCTGCCCTGCTCCGTCGCCATCACTGCGGTATTGGTCGCCTTCTGAATATCGCTCAAAATGTTCCGCACCTGGGCGGTCGCTTGTTTCGACTGTTCCGCCAAACTGCGGACCTCTTGCGCCACGACTCCAAATCCCTTCCCTTGGTCTCCAGCCTTGGCGGCTTCAATCGAGGCATTCACCGCCAGGAGATTGGACTGTTCGGCCAGATCGTTCACTGTGAGCATGATTTCTCCGATGGCCTGACTTTGTTCGCTCAGCCGCACGATGCTTTCGGCGATCGACTCCATCTGATCTTGGATTCGCTTCATGGCGTCGACCGACTCTTCCGCCGACTTCTGTCCTGTCTGCGAAACCTGCGCCGCTTTCTGGGCGCTATCCGCGACATTGCGGGCCTTTTGCGCGGAAAGCTGCGCCGTCTGCTTCACCTCTTCGATCGTGGAAGTGGTTTCACTGACTGCTGTTGCCGATTGCGAAGTGGCTGCGGCGATCTGCGTGACTGAGGCGGTGAGCTGGCTCGCGCAAGCGCCCAAGGATTGCGCTGCCTCGGAAACCATCCTTACGGAGCCGACAATTCCGCGGGAAACCAGCACGCCGGCCAGGATGGCGAAAGCCATCGCTGCTACGGTGAGCAGCACGATCCGCTGCAAGAGGTCCGCAACGGGAGCGTCCAGGCTCTTCTCCGGAATCATGTAGAACAGCGTCCAAGGAACAGTGGCGAGGCGACGGGGAACGCCGATATTCCATGTCTCGTTGACCGGAGCGAAACCGCGGAAAACCTCAGGGTTGGGCGAAGCGGAGCGGGCAAGATCGAATTGTTGGGGAAACGTTTTCGGTTCTTCCAGAAGCTCGCGGGTCTTGTCTCCGAAGCGGCGCTCATTGACCATCGCTTCCAAGGTGGCGGAATCGAGCCGCGCACCCGGGTGAAACACGATGTCCGCACTGTAGCTGTGCGCGATCCGTACACCGAATTGGTCGAGAAGCACCGAGAAACTCTTGGTCCCGGCCTTCTCGTTCCCTTCAGCAACCCCCTTCCAGAACGCGCTCGCGCGGACCCAGAACACACAGACCCCTGCCACCCGGCCGTGCCCGCCATCAATCGGCGCCAAATAAGCAATCGAGGGGACGGCCCCAGTCTCGCTCCCCGAGAGATGCAGGTCGGAGATCATGGGAACCCCCTGGAGAGCTTCCCGGACATACCGGTACTCAGAAAGGTTGCGGCCGACCAGAGGCTCTTCCGTTCCTAGAAGCACCACGCCGGTCGCATCCAGAATCGCGACGCCCCGGAAGTTGGAATCGGCCCGCAGCCAGGGATCGAGTATGCCGCGCACTGCTGGCGCCAACTGTCTGCGGGACACGGCAGGCGACTGAGCGTAGCGAACAACATCAGGAATTGCCGTCAGACGCACAGCGGCACGCCGGTACCGGTCATTAAAAGCATCGAGCTTGCCCGCGACTTCGTCGCCGCGGGCCACCAGCAGCTCGCTGGTACTGTGCAGGACCGCTTCCCGTGCGTGATAAAACTCGATGGCCCCCATGATCGCCAAGGGCACCACCGAAGACAGGAACATCAGCAACACGATCTTGAGGCGCAACGGCCAGTGCTTAAGTTTGGACAATGACTTCACCTTGTTCTTCCTGCTTCAGGACCGCGTCAGGGTGTTTTTAGGAGGCCCGGGCCGCCATGCTCCGCTCTTTGACCTTGTACATGGCCACCAGTTCTGTCAGCTTTCGTCCCAGTTCCTCGATGTTCTTGGCCGCGACCTCCGTTTGTCTGGTGCTGGCCACATTTTGCGTGCTCGCCGCCTTGATGTTCTCCATGGCCTGTGCCACCTGGTCCATGCCTGCCATCTGTTGCTGGCTTGAAGCCGCAATCTGGGTTGCGGCCTGGGCCGCTTCCGCGAGGCTCTCCCCGAGTTTCTGCACCGACTCTCCCGCCAGCACGGACTGTTTCACTCCGGCCTCGACCGCTTTACTGCCTTGCTCGGTCACCATCACGGCAGCGTTAGTGGCTTTTTGAATATCATTGAGAATGCTTCGTACTTGAATCGTTGCTTGTTTCGATTGTTCTGCCAGATTCCTCACCTCTTGCGCGACTACGGCAAAGCCTTTGCCCTGTTCCCCTGCCTTCGCGGCTTCGATTGAAGCATTCACCGCCAGCAAGTTGGACTGTTCGGCCAGGTCGTTGACTGAGAGCATGATTTCCCCAATTGTCTGCCCCTGTTCGCTCAAGCGGACGATGCTCTCGGCGATGGATTCCATCTGTTCCCGGATCTGTTTCATGGCTTCGATGGAGTCGGCAGCCGATTTTTTTCCACTTTCGGAGACTTGTGTTGCCCTCTGCGCACTCTCCGACACAAACTTTGCTTTCTGGGTTGCGAGCTGCGCCGTTTGCTTTACTTCTTCTACGGTAGTTGTGGTTTCGGCGACTGCGGTGGCGGTCTCCGTGGCGGCTGCGGCCACTTGCGTGGTAGTGGCAACAATCTGCTGGGCGGAGGAAGAGAGAATGCCGATCGACTGCTGCATCTCTCCCGTAACCCGCCTCAGGTTTTCCACCATGACCGCAAAGGCCTTGCCCAAAACGTCCTTGTCCGATTTCGGTTTCACCTCGACGGTGAGATCGCCCTCAGAGATTTGCTCGGCCACTCTGGCCATTTGTCCCAATGAACTCGTCATCTCGGTGAAGGTCGCGGCCAGGACCCCGACCTCATCTCGCCGCGAGCTGGAAATAAAGTTGACCGACAAGTCTCCCGAGGCGATCTTCTGCGCCACCGCAGAAACTTGACCGAGCGGGACGGCGATATTTCGCGTGAGAAACGCGCCAGCCAGACTTAGCAGCACAAACGAGCACAGGCTCCCTACGATGATGGTGATTTCAGTACGGCGCGCGCGATCTTTTTCTTCAGCCGACCGCGTGGCCAATAACGTAGTTTCTTCTTCTGCCATCTCCCTGACCGATTTCCGGATGGCGTCCATTTCGTTCTTGCCCTTGCCCGTGAGAACTTCCTGCGATGCCGGCCCGAATCCTTTTGCCTTCCGCACTTCAATGATGTGTTGCAGTGTGGCAAATCTGGTTCCAACCAGAGGCTCCAGCGCGTTAAGCCGCGTCTGCTGGACTGGGTTGTCAGCCGTCAATGCCCGCAGCTCTTTCAGTTTCTGATCGACCAGCTCACGGCTGCCCTGGTAGGGCTCCAGATAACTTTCCTCTCCGGTGATGATGTAACCGCGCTGCCCGGT
>WNFI01061918.1_pt1 | contig 51699 bp, 46 predicted proteins | sample 5400471 | NCBI WGS metagenome assembly WNFI01 (sample SAMN13153348, study PRJNA577476) | soil metagenome | isolation source: 100 cm saprolite on Douglas fir-dominated hillslope | place: USA:California | collected 2013-09-17
AGGACGAGGCATGCCCGTGCGTTCGGGGCGCGACGCTGACAGGCACACGGCCCGTGAGCCGGTCGATCACGCCGCGGCGCAGCGGCACCAGCAGCAGCTCAGTGTCCTCGCCGACAAGGACGGTCGCCTGCCCTTCGATCAGGTTGCGCCAGAGGACATCGTCGGTCCACTCCTCATCGCTGGGAACGAACGCGACATCCGCCGGGTAGCCGAGATCGTCATCGCTCCGCGACGCCGCCATGAACAGCTCATCGGTCTTGTCGGTGATTTCGCTCATTGCGGGTGCTCCCAGTCGTGAACGATATCGCGCCACTCGCGTAGCAGCTTGAGTTCGGCGGCGTGCATCGCGTCGTTCACCGGGCCATACGTGACGGTGGGAGGCTGCTTCTCCAGGCCGACGTATGTGTGCTCGTGGTGCTCGCTCGGATCGTGAGCGTTGTCGAACGTTCGCACTGTGGCCCAGCGACCGTCCCGCAATACGAGGAGCATGATCGCGTACTCGATGGGGTGCTCGCTCGAGCGCTCCACCACGAGCTGCACATCGGCAGACTAGATGCACAGCAGTGCGAGGACACAGTAATTGCTGTGTCTCGACGGCGGCCGCGAGCCGCCGCTGGGAGGTACCGATCGGGTATCGCAAGGTCCTCCGTGCATCTAGTCCGTCGAGGTTGTCCGTGTTCGCCGAAGACTCGTGACGGAGACCGGTGCCAGAGCCGCACCTAGCCGTCAGTCAAGTCAGCATGCGAGGTGAGCGCAGCGCAACGCGCGGGTCGAGCCGGGCGCGCCGATCGCACGGCCGTCTTAGAGCTTCGTCCAAGCGATGGGTTCGGATTTCAACATCGCTGCCACTCCCCCGAGCCCCGAACCCTCCCCAGCCCACTCCCTGTAGCGCTCGTCACGCGCGGCCCGCGTTTTGCCTTGGATGGCAGTCAGCGCATAAACGCGCCACTCCGGTCGGCAGCCCGCGAGGAATTTGTCGGCGGCCCCAAAGTCGGCCGCTCGCGCGTGCCGCCCCCATCCAAGGAGCGCCTTGGCTCGAATCAATGGGTGGCCGTCGTTCATCGCGAGGTGAGCAAGTCGCTCGTCGAGATCGCTCGTCGCATGCGGCGGCAGCTTCAAGGCGCGGTGACAGACGTTGAGCTTCTCGAAGTCGCGAGCGAAACGCTCCTTACTGAGCACGTCGGAGAAGACCGCTCGGACTGGGGCCGGATGCGAGCTTGCCAGCGAAGATGCGTATCGCATCGCGACATTTGAGAGGTCGGGCGCGCGAACGAGCACTTTGGGAATCTCGGCGAGCGCGTGAGCGTCCTCCAGCTTCTCGAACTGGCGGTAGATCAGGCTCAAATCCGTGTAAAAGTTGCTGGGAAGGGTGTCGTCTCCGAGCATCGCCACGAGCTCGTCGTGTTTTGCCACGAGAACCTCCCGCTCGATGTCCTCGGGAGCGGGAATGTCCTCGGGGTCGACGTAGTCCGCATGTTCGAACGCCTCGACTGCGTCTTCCAAGGCTGCCGCCTGCTGGCGCTCGAGACGGTTTAGCGCTGGCTCCAAGCGTTCAAGGGCTGTGTCAGCTCGCACGATGCGCGTCTTCTCGCCGTTCAAGGTCAGCCCGAGACCGTACAGGTGGCGCTCAATTCGGTCCTGCACGCGTCGAGCTTCGGAGTAGCTGTTGCAAATCGCCCACATGTCGTCCATCCATCGGAAAAACGGAACACCGTGCCGGCCCATGGCTGCGTCTAGCGGCGCGAGATAGAAGTTGCCGAGCGGAGACGAAGGCCTAACTCCTTGCGGTAGGCCGCGAACACCGGAGCGTTGCCACTGGCCGAGCATGTCGGTCAGGTCATAGACGACGTCAGCGTGGTCTGAAACCTCCAGCAGCGCGTCGCGGAGACGACCAAGCCCAAGGCCGAGAAAGAACCCGCTCACATCGGATTCGAGCACATAAGAGGCACCACTCTCTGCGACTGCCTCCCTGATCGCGACTCGAAATTCGTCGTTGGTTGGACGACCGTGGAATGCCTCATCACCGGGGGTAAGCACCTGCCGGTAGGCGCCCACGAGACGCTGAGGTGGAAGAGCGCTCTCGATTGCTGGGGCAAGCCGATCTACGAGGGCTTGGTAAAGGATCAAATCCCTCGGCCGCACACGGACAAATGGTCTGACAGTCCCGCTCTTCTTAGACGAGATCACTAGCTGAGCTCGTTGCGGCTCGTGGTGCGGCCTTAGTTCTGGGCCCGCGTCTCCATGCAGGCGGTCGAGCACCTCGTAGGGCAGCCTGTCAGGGACGTCCATGCCGCGGCTACGCGCCCACGTGCGGACTCGGCGCCAGGCTTGGGGCACATCGAGCGACGAGAATGATCGGACCTCCACCCGGGGACGAGCATGCATCACTGTTCGGACGGAGCCCACCTATCGGTCTTTGTGACGCAAGCGACCCTCCTCGCCATACTTCCGCACGTGAGAGATTCTGATCATCCGATTCCTAATCGGGCGGCACTGAGGGCAGAGCTGCCCGACGGTCTGGCGCGCGAGCTTGTGGACGCGCTGAGCGACGCGACGACGATGGACGACGTCTCGGAGGTCCTCGCAAACCAGTTGGGCGCGCGGGTCGCAGCCCTGGAGGAGGCTTCGGTTGCCACGCCTGAAGTGGATTGAGATCTGCGGCCTGAGGTCGTTTGGGATAGAGCAGTCGATGATCTTCGACGCCGAGATCGCGCTGATCTGGGGCGGCAACAGCCAAGGCAAGACGAGCGTCGCCGAGGCGATCGAGTTCCTGCTCTCGGGCACCGTAGTTCGGCCAGTGATGTTGGGGGGAGCAAAAAACGAGTACGACCGATCGCTGCGCAACGCCTACCTTCCAGACGACGAGCCAACGGTGGTTCGGGCAGGGATCGAGGACGAAGCCCGACAGGAGCACCTGGTTGAGCGTGAGCTAAGAGCAGACTTTGGCCGCGGCCAGGATTGTTCGTCGCGTCTCACCGTCGATGGCGTCGTAGTCGACGATCTCGCAGCTCTCGGGATCGTCCTCGCCGAGGCGCCGCTTCGAGCCCCGGTTCTCTTTCAACACAGCATCCGCTATGCGCTTTCGGCCACCCCGACGGAGCGGCTCGCGTACTTCAAGGCCCTCTTCGAGATCGGTGACCTCGATGTCCTCGCCGATGCGCTCAAATCGGTGGTGGACGGCCTGGTGGAGCCCGCAGTCGGCCTGGAGACACAGATCCGCGAGTGCGCTAAAGACCAACTCGTCGGGCCGATACTCCGGAACCCGCTCGGCGAGGCGGGGCTGACTGAGACCGCCCTGTCACGACGTTTGACCGACGCGTGCCGAGCAGCCATCGTCGCTATGGGAGGTCGAGAAGGTGCAGCGGCGCCGGTTTGACCTAGCGGCGTGGCGCCCAGGCTAGGCCGCCTTACCCCCAGAGACCACTGCCGAGAGCTGCCGCGAGTATCTCGAGACGGCGGCGACAGTCGACCGCGAGGTTGAGCAGCTCCGGGTTGTCTACGACGCGATACTGAGAGTGCCCGCGTACGAGTCCCTAGACCACGACGTCCGATGCCCCGTCTGTGATGACGGAACGCTGACACCAGCACGCCTGAGCGCATTGCGTGAGGAGGTTGCGGCGGGAACGGCCCTCCGTCAGCAACAGAGCGCGGCACAGCGCGAGCTGCAGGCGCTCGTTGCCGAGCTGCGATCAGTGGCTGATCGTGCTCGTCACCTAGCTCCAAACGCAGCAACGCTTGAGGGGGAGGCTCTCGTTGAGATCGAGGCATCCGCCGCAGTGGTCGTAGGTGAGGTCATCCCGCTCTTAGATCGCCGGGACGACGCGCGAGAGCTCGCGGTGGCATCGTCGAGGTTGTCCGATGCTGCGGGAAGTGCGCTCGACGAAGCCGAGGCCGCGTTGAAGCAAGTAGGAGCACTGGCGCGGTTTGACGCCGACGCACTGGCTGCCTCGGTACGTGGGGTCAAAGAGGCTGGTGAGGCCAGCGGCGCTGCCCGCGGCCGCTACCTCGCGGCAGTAGGGACGTCGCTCGGTCGGATAGCTGATGCAATCACCAAGGAGGTCGGAACCGCCACATGGGATGCACTCGCGCAATTGAGCGAGTCGCCGGCAGGGATCGTCGCAGATTTGCATCGACGCGAAGCGACCATGCGCGCGAAGCGAGAGTTCGTCCGAGCGCACGCAGAAATCGAGCAAGCGAAGCTCGCGGTCTTTCGCAAGAAGTTCGCGAGCATGAGCGACGAGATTCTCAAATGGTGGAACCTTCTCCGTCCCGACGAGCCGGTCGTGTTCGACCGCGCCGAGCCGCGAGCAGGCGGCCGCCGATTCGTCGACCTGAAGGCAAAGCTGAGCGCCGGCGGAATCGTCGAGGAACGGGACGCCCTCGGTATCTTCAGCGACTCTCAGCTCAACGCTCTCGGGCTCGCCGCGTTTCTCGCGCGCGCGATTCTGCAGGGAACCCCGCTTGTCGTTCTTGACGACCCTGTCCAAGCAGGCGACGACGAGCACCGAGACACATTCATCGATGTTGTGCTCCCCGAGCTCGTCCGACAGGGACTGCAAGTGATCGTCACGACGCACGACTCTCACATGCGCGCACTGCTGAGCAACGTGCACGAGATCGATGGGTTCACCGTAACCCTGGATGAGCCCGAGAAAGGGACCGTGGTGTTCAAGGGCACCGACACTGCCGAGGCCCTATTGAACGAGGCGAAGGGCTTCATCAAGGAGACGCCGTCCTTGCGTGACACGGGGGCCCACAAGCTGCGCGTAGCGGCCGAGCGGCTGGCGAAGGAGATTCTCGTGGAGAAGCGGCAAGCAGCCGGCGAGCGAGCATCGCTAGGTGACTACAAGAAGTGGGGTCTCGACAAGCTTGTGCCGAAGCTATGCGACGTGCTCGAGAGTTCGACCGAACGAGGCAACTGGCGCAACGTGAGCACTCGACTCAGCCCTGGGATGCATGACGACGCCCCCCCGGCCAAGAACACGCTGAGGACGGTACGGGATCAACTCGTCGGGTCTCACAAGCGCCACATCAAGGATCCAAAGACCGGCACAGGCTGATTCAGCCCCAGATCTGCCCACAAGGATCACACGGGGTCGGCCCGCGCTGCTCCCAACGGGAATCGGAGGTCTGCGGACGCCCACGATCCTCCGCGTGGGCGGTTTCGTGGGCGGTCACTCCCGAATCCGGCCGCCGGGGCAAAGCGGCCTCGGCGCCCGCATCCGCCGAATCCCTGATCTCAGAGCCGATCCCTGCGCCCTGGGCCTTGCCGCGCCCCCTCCCGCCAACAACCACAACTCAATCGGGGAGACAGAGCCCGCCTGCGATCGCTCGGCTTCCAGCCGTCTGCTCGCGTCCGACAAAGGTTGGCTCCCGCTGGGAACACCTTAATGCCGCCGACCGCGTCCCGGGAGGCGCGACGATTGCTACCAAATTGCTACCAATCGGAGGGCTTCAAGGCGGGCTTCTCCTGCCCTAGAGCCAAATCCGACGATGGGCGATACTGGGCTCGAACCAGTGACCTCCGCCTTGTCGAGGCGGCGCTCTCCCAGCTGAGCTAATCGCCCTGGGAGGCACGTCGCTCTCCCGCGGGTAGGCGCCCGCGACGAGCGAGGCCCAGACCGATCAGAGCGGCCAGGCGGCGCCGCTCGCGCGGGTTCAGCAGGGCGAGATGGCGCCACGCTATGAGCCCCAGATCCGTCAGTAGCAGGACGCGGCCGATCGGGGCGGCTCGGATGGCTCGTCGCAGCGTTCGCATGCTCGGCACTCCCCTCCTTTACCCACCCCACCTTGGGCGGCTGATCTCAGATCGAAGCCCTTGACACCACTAACGCGCCACCACGGCGAAGAAGTCGCGGTGGTACGGAGCCAGGAACTTGCCTGCGATACCCAGCTGGCCCGGGACGACCTGCGACCAGCTCGGCCCGCTGTGCCCGTGAGTGTAGAGGTACCCGGCGACCCAGTCGGGGTTGATGTCGAGCTGCACCGCCCGGCTCACGCCGGCGCCTGCGAGCGCCTGTGCGAGCGCGAGTGGGGTGAGCTGCTCACCTGCGGCCCAGACCAGCTGACCGTCCTGGCGGATGCCCAACGCCGAGCGGGCGACGACATCGACGTTGCCGACGGTCGAGCCCCAGCAGGATTGGATGCACCCTTCGGCGTTCGCCGCGGGCCGACCGCCGTCCACCAGCAGCGAGAGGTTCTGAAGCACCGAGTAGACGGCGCGCCCGGCCGCCGGTACGCCTTCCTGCCAAGCGCCGATCGCCGTGGTGCCGTCGCGGTAGGTGACGATCGAGCCGCGACCCCGCTGCAACGGCTCGGCCACTCGGCCCGCGGACATCCACCCGACCTCGCCCGTGCTGAACTTGAAGCCGCCGTTGAAAGCCGCCACCAGATGGTGGATCTCGCTGGGCTCTACGAGGGGTCCGTACCGCCAGCTGCCGCTCGGCTCCCCTTCGCCCGCATGCAGGTCGAGCCTCAGGCTCCGCCGGTCGAAGCGAAGCAGCGTCACCCCTCCCCTCTGCGCCTCCCATGCCGCCGCCTGGCCTCTCACCTGCGCGACCACGCGCCAGGCTGAACGCGGCGTGCTGGTCGGCGTGACGACCAGAGGAGGAGGAGGAGGAACGCTCGCCTGCGTTGAGACCGCCGCGGCAGGCGAGGCCGAGCGGACGGCTTCCCTTGCCCCCCGTTGCCTGACGGGGCCGGCGGACTGCGAACCGCACCCGGGCAGCACCGCGGCGAGCAGCACCCCCGCGAGGGTCCATCCCGCCGGCTGCCAATACGCAGAGGCCCTCATAACCCGAAGATTCCCGGACCTGCATAACTGACCCATCAACCCGCGGTGAGAACCCGCTCACCGCAAGCGCGCCCCGTCCTGCGCAGCGCGCCGCCAATCGGCGCCGCCGCCGTTGTTCAGTAGGCGCGGACCGGGGGTCCTTTGTACCTCACGCCTTCGGGACTCGTCCACCGTACTCGCCAACTCCCGGCCGGCACCCGCGAGCTCAGCGTCCAGTAGCCCTTCGAGTTCGTGTGGACTTGGGCGAGCACAGTGAAGCGCCGAGCGCCCCGCCGCTGGGCTTCGACGGTCAGGGTCGTCGCCCCACCCGCGGGCCTGACGAACCCCCACAGCGAGAACGTGGCCCCGCGATGGGAGACGGCGAGCGGCACGGGGAAGGCCGCGAATAGGGGCTTGGCCTTGCCGTTGGCGTACTCCAGGCCCGTCTGGAAGGCGAGGCTGCTGCGGCCTTTCGCGGTGTCGTCGCGGAGCAGATACTGGGAGAAGGCCGCCACCCGGGGATTGCTGTAGGCGACGTGCTCGGCGATCGCGTCGTACTCGGCCTGCTTCGCGACGGGCACGCCGATCTGGCGGTTGGGGGTGCTGATCACACCGAACTCGGTGATGTAGAGCGGTAGGTGCGCGGCGATCGCGCCGGCCCTCGCGGCGCGATCCAGCGCGGCGGTCATCCGCGAGAGAACGCCGATCGTGACGGTCTCGCGGTTCTTGGGCGTGTAGAACGGCCCCCGGATGCTCGCGTAGGGGTGCAACCCCCAGCCGCTGGCGGGGAGCGCTCCGCAGGAGCGTGCACGGCGGTAGCTCGAGTCCAGGCAGAGCACACCGCGCATGAACGTGATCGGGGAGACGTTGTGCTTCGGGCCGCGTACGGGGGGTCGCGGATGGGCTTCCCCTTCAGGGGCGGTTTCCCCGAGCAGCACAGTTGGATGAGCGAGCCCTGCAGCCTGTAGCCCCGCGTAGCCCGCCGAGTACAGGGCTCGGTAGATGCTCGGCGAGGCCGGCGTGCCGTTGGAGTTGAACTGGGGTTCCAGGAATTCGTGGTGGTTGGGCTCGTTCCAGATCGAGAACATCGACACTGCAGCGCCGTAGTGGCGTCCGACGGCGGTCATGAAGGCCCGGAACTGCCCGGCGTTGGGCCGGAACAGCAACGAGTGACCCCGAGGGTTGCCGGTCGCCCACCGCGGCACGGGCGATGTGACGGTCAGCAGGATCCGCCAGCCGCGAGCCTGCGCTTCCTCGATCAGCGGGTCGTACCTGCTCCAGTCGTAGCTCGCCGGGTCGGTCGCGTCGAAGGAGGGTTTGCGGGTGCTGTTGGCCGCGGGCGCCACCGAGCGCCAGCTCAGCTCTACCCGCAGCGCGCGGACGCCGAGACGCTGCAGCGTCGCGATCGTGCTCACCCGGGTGCTCGGATTCAAGAGCAGCGCCGGCGACTCGAAGAAGGTCGCCTGACTCGAGGACGCAGACGCGACCGCAGCGAGTCCGCCGGCGGACGGGGAGAACAGGGCGAGGGCACAGACCAGCTTGCGCAGACGGGACATGCAGCTCCTTCCTCGGGGCTCGGCGTTGCGACCGGGCTCTGCGCCGCCGGGGGTTGGCGGCGCGACGGCAGTTGCCCAGCTAAGACACCTCGGCCCTGGGCATGGTTGCGGTGCGAGCCAGTGAGATGTCGGCGCCTCGGCGTCCGCGCCACAGATCGCCGCCGTCCCCCGGTAGTGGAGCACCGCCGCGCTGTACCCTGTGCCTGCCTGGCGACGTGGCGGAGTGGCTACGCAGCGGCCTGCAAAGCCGTCTACACCGGTTCGATTCCGGTCGTCGCCTCTCGGACCGCCGGCGACCCAACCCGCGTGTCGGGTCGCCGGCGCGAGGACATCCTCTTCTAGCGAGAGCTAGACGTCTTTGTACTCAAAATGCCCCTTCTTGACGCTAGTGCCCTGCGGCGTCGTCACGGTCACGTCGCCCTTGCCTTGTTCGGCCGCGAGCGGCGAGGTCGTCGTGATTTCGTGGTCCGAGACCACTGTGAACGCGACTTCCGTGGCTCCGAACGCGACTTTTTCGGCGCCCGTGGGCTGCTCGGTTTCGCACATCGGCGTTGCCATGCCATGGGGCTTCTCCTATCGGCGAAGCAAAGATCCTTGATCGGATCAGCGGATCATCGTCCCAGGAAAGGAAGGTCAGCAATGGGTGGAGTTAATTGGGCACGGTCGTGGGCGTTCGCAGTCGCTGTCGGCTGCGTACTAGCCGTATCTGCGGCATCAACCGCGTTCGCGAAACCTAAAGCCGGGACCTGGACGTCCCTCGCACCGGTTCCAGCGCCGACCGAGGGCATGTCGACAGCCAATCAGGGCAATCTCATCGTGGCCGCCTACGGCTTCAGCGAAGGCGACACGAACACGACGCGCATCTACAACATCGCTGCCGACTCGTGGTCCTTTGGCTCGCCCGCGCCACCGCCGGCCAGCTCTGAGGGCATCGCCGTGAGCCACGGCAACAGCATCTACGCCCTGGGCGGGCGCGGTGGTGCCGGCAACGACAACAACCGCTACACCCCGTCGAGTGACACCTGGACGGTGCTCACGCCGATGCTCACGCCACGCGACGGGCTCGGTGCCGCGGTCATCGGAAACTCGATCTATGCCATCGGCGGACGGCCCGAGACGTTCGGTCCCTGCTCGGGATTCATCGTCTTCCCGACCGTTGAACGGTTCGACATCGCAACGAATACGTGGTCGACGGTCGCTCCGCTGCCTACGGCACGCTCTGACATCGGCGCCATCGAACACGGCGGGAAGATCTACGTGTTCGGCGGCTGCACCGGCTCCGGTTCAGGGACAGTTACCAATGAGGTGGACATCTACGACCGAACCACGGACACGTGGACGGAAGGTGCGCCAATGCCCACTGCGAGAGCCGCCTTCTACGGCATCGGGATCAAGGGCGATGGGATCTATGTGATGGGTGGTATCGACGCAAGCGGCGCGCAGTCACCCGCCAACGAGGTCTACAACATCGCCCAGAACTCGTGGAGCACGGCTACGCCGATGCCGGATCCGCGCGCGGAGATGGGCGTCGCCTCGCACGGAGGACGCATCTACACCGTGGGTGGTGGGCACCCAGGCTTCGGGGCGTCCGCGGGCACGTGGTCCGGTCGTGGAACACGGCCGCCTTGCCGGGCTCCGAGCGAGCCGCATGTTGACGGAGGGGCCGGACTTGCGTCCGGCCCCTCCTTTCCGTCAATCGGTCGGTCAACCCTCTTTTGCAGCGTCAAACTGCCGTCAGCAGATCTGCGCGACCACCGTGCCTGTCCCGGCGTGACCCGGGTCGGGAGCGTAGCCGGGGTTGGTTTTGACGATGACCTCGTGGAGGATGTTGCCCGTGACCCTCGCGCCGTTCGGGGCGATTTTGCTTGACACGAGTACCACCATGTACGCGGGCAGCGGCCCCGCCGGCGGCGGCGTGCTGTTGCCCGGGTCGGTTGTCCAGCTCGTGTTGCAGCTCGGCGTCGCGGGCTTGTCCTCGAAGCCCTTGAAGCTGCTGATCTGCACCGACTGGGCAGCCATGGGGTTCAGCTTCCACCACTGGGCACCCCAGAACGTCACTGCCGTTCCGGTCGCAGACTTCTTGTCGCCAATCACGAAGTTACCGCCCGCCGCCGTTCCGCCGATCAGTGCCGAATCGGTCACGGTTGCCGTATTCGATTCGTTGTCGACGTCGGTAATGGTGACAGTGATCGTGTAGCTGCCTGCGCTTGAGTATGTGTGTTCTCCGCTCACGCTGAAGCTGCCGCTCGCGCCACCTATCGTGCCCGCCGATTCGTTACCGTCACCCCATTTGATCGAGGCGGAGTACTCGCTCGCGGTGGCGGCGGTGTCCGGATCGGTGAAGGTCGCAACGGTGCCGCTCACTGGCGTGCCCGTGACACCGGCGAACGAAAAGCCGCCGGTAGCGGAGATCGGTTCGTCAGTAGCAGCACCACATTGGACCCCACCCGAGACACCGGTACAAGTCACGGCCTCCTCAAGGCTGAAGTACGTGCTGGCGCCGGCCGCGAGTCCGCTCGGGACGAAGTTGACGCTCCCTTCGTTGGAATTAGTGATTGTGAATTCCGTTCCGGGCCCCTCGTAGCCGGTTGTGCCATACGGGCAGGCCGGTGGCGCCGGTATGTAGCCGCCACAGATCCCATCGCCGTCGAATCCGAAGATGAACACCCCTTCCAGCGCGATGCTCGAGACGGCGGAGCCGGAGTTGTTCTGCACCCCGATCATCGTGTCCTCGACACCGTCGAACGGACCTTGGCTGGGATCGTTCACTGCTTCGACCGACCCGCCCGAGTTGATCACGATGAGCGTTCCGCAGCTCGTGTCAAGCCCGACTGCGGGACACTGCGTAAACGGCGGGGTCGGCGGGGTTGCCGACGCTGCGCCGGCGAAGGCCAGCGCGCTCACTGCGACAATCGGTGTGATGGCTCGCCTCAGCCATTTCATATGTCTCATCTTTTACCCCCTGGATTTAGGTGATTTGATTCGATTACGTCTGGGTGAGTTCTACGGTCGCGTCTGTGCGCTCGCGCCCGGCGGTGCCGCCGTTTTGGGCCCCAGCCAAGCTAGGTTGCGCATGCCGGAGTAGGTACCGCGCCGACCACCAGGGCCGCGAGCGGACAGCTGCTCGCCTACCCCTCCTCCCGTGGGGCGACGACACCGGTCAGATGCCGAAGGTGCGACCGCGCATGGCAAACCCCCTGTGACCCGTCCTCGTTTGGACTGGAAACACTCGGTCGCCACAATCCGCCGGCCCCCCTGCGTTGCCTCCGGACAACCAGCCCCCTCAGACAAGCTACCCCCTGTCGGAACAAGGCTAATACGCGACATCGGCAACACCACGCAAAATCCGCAATTGAAAAAGCGTTTCTTGCGCAAATTGGGGTCTTTTCGTCCGGCGGTGGTCCAGGACACACGGCCTTCGTTGCGCGGTCCCCGCGGAGAAGCGCCGGCTGTACGTAGGCAGACTCGGCGGCGATCCTCGTGGCCGCGGACCTCGGCGAGCGCCTCAAGCGGGCGCGCCACGAGGAGTCAGCGTCCGATTGCTGACCGGATGATCATCCTTGCCTCCGCACGCGCGAGCACCATCCGCTTAGAGCCAAGGACGAGCGCGAGGCGCGCCGAGCCTGACATCCGGCAGGAGCGCTACCTTGGCGTGCTGGCTGGGTTCCCCTTCTAGGGGTCGCGGGCAGCAGAGTCTCGCTGAGGCCCCCAAAACAACCGACGAGAAGGAGACGGGATGCGGCGGATCGCCCTGCTGGTGCTGAGCACGATCGTAATCGCAGGGCTCTGGCTGGCGCCCTCGCAGGCAAGCGCGCTGTTCACACAGTGCCCGCCGATCATCAGGGATCAGGGTTGCCAGTATCTCGTGATCGTCGGCAACGGCGGAACCCAGGTCGTCAACGACCCGACGCAGCCGCCGTATGACCCGGGTGAAGAGGACGCTCTGCTCGCGGTGCAGAACAACTCGTCCAAACCGCTGCCGATGGTCTCGCTGTTCGCGAGCAACGCCTTCTTCGGCTTCGACAACGACGGGATCTGCCACAACGTCGGGCAGCCCTGGGCGCCCGGCTGCGTTGTGCTCGCCCGCGACAACCAGCACAACCCGACGCCCGCTCCAGGCGCGAGCTGTCCGCCCGAAAAAGAAGCGTGCGGGTTCCCGCCGCCGCCCGGCGAGCCCGCCGGAGTGACATTCCCGGCCGGCGTGTCGGTCGTCGGCTACGCAGCCAACGGGGACGCCGTGACCGGGTACGAGGGCCCCACCTCGTGGTTCTCGAATGTCTCGCCGGACTTCCGCGAGGGGAACGTCAACTTCTCCCCGGCGATCGCGCCCGGCTCATCGGCGTACTTCGCGCTCGAGTCCCCGCCTGCGGGCGAGACCCCGGTCGTGCTGACGCCGACGTCGCTCACCGGCCAACAGTCCGGCGGCGGGCTGCACGGCGCATCGATCACCGTCCCCTCGGGCACGTCCGTGACCGACACCGCCACGATCGCGGGCGCGAAGGCCTCCGGTGCGTCGGGATCGGTGACGTACTCTCTCTACCGCGACAGCAAGTGCACGGTCAGCGCGGCCAGCCCCAGCACCGCGCCCGTCAGCGGTGGTGTGGCGGGGGCCTCCGCGCCGGTCAAACCCGGTCCCGGCACGTACTACTGGCGCGCGACCTACAGCGGCGACACCATCAACGCGCCCTCCAGCAGCGTCTGCGGCCGCCAGGTGCTGTCTGTCGCCACCAGCACGAGCTTCCACCTGCCGCCGAGCCGGATCTGCCTGAGCAAGCGGCGCTTCATCGCCCATCCGCGCGCCCCGCGGCACGTGGTGCTCAAGCACGTCACGATCGTGGTCAACGGCAAGCCCCGTTTCTCGGGCGCGCTCGTCGGGACGCACACCACGATCGACCTGCGCGGCCTGCCACGCGGCACCTTCCACGTGGCGATGATCGTCCGCAGCTCCAACCACAGGCTCTACGAGGACCTGCGTACCTACCACACGTGCGTGCCGAAACGGCGCTGAAGGCACAAGACCCCGTAGCACCGAATATCGGTGGCAGTTGAGGGCAGTCCGGGGCGGCTGCAGCCCCTCAGGAAAGCCAAGATCGCCCCATCCGGGCTCACTCCAGAGCCGCCGATGCCAGGGAGGCGACGCTTAGGTCGTCAGTCCCACGATTCCGTTGCGAAGCAAACTCGCGGCGAGCAGCACGATGATCACGGCCGCAATTGTCCTCGCGTGGCGTTCGAGCCAGCCTCGCAATGCACGAAGCGTTCTGAGGGTGCGCTCGCGCGCAACCAGAAGTGAAAGAAGTGCAACGAGCAGTGGAAGCAGAGAAACCACCGCGAAGCCGAGCCAAATGACGATGTATTCCCCTGCGCTTGGGTTCAGCTGTGAAATGTCCTTCAGGGCGATCGGGATGAACCCGCCAGGGTTCGCGAGTGTCGCGCCCGCGGCGACGACCGCCACCGCCGGCGAGGAGGCGATCTGGCTCACCTTCTCGACCGCGTCGGCCGTGCGCTTGGTGTTGCGCGGTCGGCGCATCCCGCGCACGACAAACACCAACAGAAGAGCGCCGAAGACGATGTCGAGGATCGCAACCCACGTCGGAGGGGTTTCTGAGGAAGAGCTCGAGGGGGCGGCCGCGTTTCCGAGGACGAACGCGGCCACGACACCGATGAGTAGCGTCACGGCGAACGCACCGAGGAAGAACCAGAAGCCGGTTCGCCCCGGCCGTTCGCCGAGCACGAGCGCGAGGACAGCGAACGTGAGCGTCGTAGGCGACAGCATCGCGGCGAGAGCGGTCAGCCCGAGCTCGACATCGACCGACGTCATTTGTCCCGAACCGCGAAGATCGCCACCAAGGCGAGCACCGTCGTGCCCCAGATGAGTAGCCGCACGAGCCATCGCCCTTCACGACGAGGGGATCGAGCACCCACGCGCGGCTGGCCCGCCGCCGACTCCGGCGGACCACCGCTCACCGAGGGCTCCCTCGCGGAGCTCTGAGCGGGCGTATCGCCGTCCCCCACTTTTACCGCCGTCGCTAGCGCCGGTCGCGCCGGTCCTCGCGCCGGTCTTGCCGGTCCTCGCGCCTGTCCTCGCGCCGATCATGGCGGCGTCCGACGCCTTTCCCGACCACCGCAGCCGTGCCAACGACCGCGGCAGTCCGCGCCACCGGCGCTCCGATCACGCCCGGCCGCCCGATACGCCTTCTTGCTAGGGGCATCTCAAACTCCTTCCTTCACGGGGTCGCCTGCGTCTCGTTGGGCTTCCACAGCCGCGAGAATCGCCTGGGTGGGAATGCGCCCGCTCGCCACGAGCTGACCGCCCGCGCGCCGCACGGCCGCCCCGAAGGACCCCGCCCAAGTGTTCTCCCAGACCAGCACGCCAGCCACAGCGCCAGGCTCGAGCGCCATGCCGATTGACTCGATGTCCTCCTCGGCCAGCAGCATCGCCGCCTCGCGCTCGATCTCGCGCAGCTCGCCGGCCAAGTTGTCCTCGAGCTCCTCGAGCTCGAGTGCCTCGATTGACCCGTCGAGGCCCTTGCGGAGCAGGATCAAATCGAGCACGCGCACGAGGCCGCGCTCCACTAGATCGTTCAACTCGGCTGCGACCTCGCCGGAGAACTTCGCTTTCTCTGCCGGGAACTCGACCACCAGGTAGTCGACGGGCCCCGGTACGTCCATCTCATTCATCAGGTCAAACCCCTCTCCGTTATCAGGCGACGAACGTGAAATTGTGTGCGCCTCAGGCAGCAGCGCCGCGGAGGCTAACGAGAAGCGCGCATGCGTCATCGCCCGTACGGGGGGATAAAGAGCACGAGCGAGACCGCCAGCTCTCCTCACACGGAAGCGGATCGGGACGCTCTGCTCCCCTCCGCTCCGTCCCGGATCACGACCAGCAGCGGGATCCCCTGCACGCTGTATCGCCCAGCGATTGCGGGCGCCTCGTCGACATTCAGCTTGACCACCTTGAGACGGCCCGCGTTCTCCTCGCCCAGGCGTTCCACGAGCGGGGAGACCATCCGGCAGGGCCCGCACCACGGCGCCCAGAAGTCCACCAGGACCGGTTGCGATGAGGTGATCTCCTGGTCGAAGGTCGCTGCCGTCGCCTCCACGATCCAAGGGAGCTGGGTGTGGCACACGCTGCACTGCGGCACCCCTCGAGGCGTCGGCCCCACCCTGTTGCGCGTAGCGCAATTGGGACAGCTGACAATCGTGCCGTTACCGGCCATCACCCTCAGCGTAATGCCTCAGCGCCGCTCTTCAAAGACGAACGGGCAACGCCGGAGCGAGCTACGCGCTCTCAGCCGAAGAACACCTCGGCGGTCTCGTAGAGCTCGGGGTCGAGCAGACGCGTTTCGGACAGCGCCCGGGCGAGTGGCGTCTCGACGATCGACGTACCCCGGAGTGTGACCATCACACCCGAGCGGCCCCCGGCGAGGGCTCGCAGCGCGGCAACCCCGAAGCGGGTGGCGAGGACCCGGTCGAAGGCGGTGGGCGTGCCACCTCTCTGCACGTGGCCGAGGATCGTGGCGCGAGTCTCATATCCCGTCATCGCCTCGATCTCGCGCTCGAGCACAACGCCGATGCCGCCGAGCCGGGGATGACCAAATGCGTCCTTGCCGCCCGCAAGAGTCACCGGGCCCGAGCTCTCGGCCGCGTGCCCGCGCTGGGTCGCGCCCTCCGCGACGACGACGATCGAGAAGCGCCAGCGTCCGGCGTGGCGGCGGCGCAGGTGCGCAACGAGCTCGCCGAGGTCGAATGGGCGCTCGGGCACGAGGATCGAGTCGGCGCCGCCCGCGATCCCGGCGTGGGTGGCGATCCATCCCGCCTGACGGCCCATCACCTCGACGACCATCACGCGATCGTGCGACTCGCCCGTGGTGCGGAGGCGATCGATCGCATCGGTGACGATCTGCACGGCGGTCTGGAAGCCGAAGGTGTAATCGGTGCCACCGAGGTCGTTGTCGATCGTCTTCGGCACGGCGACGATCGGCACTCCCTGCTCATGCAGGCGCAGGGCGACCCCCAGCGTGTCGTCGCCCCCGATCGGCACGAGCCCGTCCACGCCGCGTCGCTCCAGGGTGCGCTTGACGAGCGCCGTACCGTCCGCGCCGTCGGCATACGGGTTCGTGCGCGAAGTGCCGAGGATCGTCCCGCCGCGGGCGAGCAGCCCGGCGGTGTCCCTGACGGACAACTCGACGGCCTCGTCTTCGACCACTCCCGCCCAGCCCCGGCGGAAGCCGAGGAAGGTGTGGCCGGCCGGCGCACCGGCGCGGACGACGGCGCGGATCACGGCATTGAGCCCGGGGCAGTCGCCTCCGCCGGTGAGGATGCCGATGCGCGCCATCTCGAGCCAAGCTAGCGGGCGAAGGGCACCCGCGCAGGGCCGCCGCCGGCGCCGGGAGCCCGGAACTGCCAGGGGCCCCGCGCGAGCGGGGCCCCTGGCGGCTCATCTTCTGCCTGCCGGCGCCTGCTCAGCTAGCCTGCTTCGACCTCGAAGGCAGGCTGGTCACCTTCGTACCACGCGGGGCACGTGACCTCCGCGAACGTGTTCAGTTCTTCGGTTTTCCCGCAGTACATGTTGCTCCAGCTGGAGTTGACGTACTGGGCTTCCGTCGGGTCACTTCCGACCGAGGGAGGCCCTTCGGGCGGTTCGATCACGGCGACGTTCAGCGAGTCGTAGTAGCAGCCCGCCGGGGTCGACTGGCATGGCGCAGTGCCGACCGGTTTCGCTCCGTAGCCGCTGGTGTTGTAGGCAACACTGACGATCACGTTCGACGGAAGCGGCGCCGCGACCGTCGGTTTGAAATGAACCGTGAAGGCGATCCCGTGGAAGCATTTTTCGATCGTTTCCGTGCCCGCGCCCGCGGCGTCGAACCAAGCACCTTCGTCCCCGACTTCCGTGCAAGCTTTGCTCGAGTCCGGCCGGTAGGGCATCGCGAACGTGTGCGTCACGTAGGCGAGCTTCGTGCCGACCGCTCCACCCGCTCCGACGGAGTAGATGTTCAGCGTCAGCGGCCAGTGGAACTTCTTGTTCGGCTTCGGCCGTTTACAGGTTTCGCCTGAGAACACTCCGCCTTCCTCGCATCCCCAGGCGCTCATCGCGACCGTGATCAGGGGGTGCTTGCGAGCGGTTCCCGACAGTTCGATCTGTCCGCCGTACTCCGCTGTCGAGGCAGCCTCGAAAGGCTGCGAGGCGAAGTTGCCGGGCAGGGGTGTGACGATGTTGTTGTAGACCACGGTCTTCGCACCGGCACTCGCAGCAAAGGCGAGCACACCGACGAGAACCGCGGCGATCGCGAGCAGGCTTCGCCCGCGTCGACTCCTTGCGTTCATCTCCATGTCTCCATTCATCCATGTAGGAGCCCCCGGACGAACGCCCGGCGGACACCGATCATTTGCCAGCAGACGCTGGGACGGTTACCGGTTGGTCCGTTGATCCCCCTCCAGAATCCCCTCCAGTGTGGGCCACCGAATCCGTGGTGTCCGTCCAAATAAGCATATTCGCGTAGCTCGATTAATGTCAACGCGATTTGGTCAGCATGCTGACGCCTGGCTGGGCGGAGAGCCACGCGGACGCGCTGCTGGGCGAATCAGAGCCGTTCGGCGGCGTGCAGCGCCCGGCTGAGCGACGGGCCCGTCTGTGGCCCGCGGAGGGTCATCGCGATCTTGCCGCTTCCGCTGAGCACGAAGGTCGTCGGCAGACCCGTCATGCCGTAGCTGTTGCCGACGATGCCTTGGCCGTCGCGGACCGTGGGGAACGTCCAGCGAAAGCGTCGTATGAACGCCAGCGCCGAGGAGCGCGCGTCGCTCCAATCCACGCCGACGATCCGGCCGCGGCCCTCCGGGCTTTGCGAGAACGACTGGAGCGCCGGCGCCTCGGTCGTGCACGGTCCGCACCAACTCGCCCAGAAGACAACGACGGACGGGCGCCCCCCGGAGCTCGCCAGCAACTTCGGCAATGTCACGACGCCACCCACCAGATGTTCGCTCGGCAGCTCCGGCGCCGGCCGGCCTGCGGCGCTTTTCTTGCTCGGCCCGAAGCCGAAGACGACCAGCGCGGCGACCGCGGCGACGGCCACGGAGCCCAGCCCGATCGCTCTCCCCCGTCCCTTCATCGTTCCTCTCAGCGTGGGGCGAGCGCAGGAGCGCCGGCGAGGGTCACGGCCGGCACCTGAACCAGCATCGTTCCTGGGCGTTTCATGGGGCGAACTTACCAAGCGGCAGCGGCTCCCGCACCCCTTCGGAGGGCCCTCATCGTCGGCAGATTTTTGTGCAGTCCTCCCCCTGTAACGCAAATTGCAGGGATTTGTGTTAGCTTGCCCGCCGTTCGTGCCGAGTTCTGTGCCCCAAGGGGTTCGGGATCGGGGGACCCAATGCAGCCGAGAGGCTGCGGGGGCGAATCGCCACTCTTGTGGCGTAGCGTAGATCGTTACGCGAGCCCGACAGCTAACCCCGTAGGCGCCCAAAAGGAGAATGAGAAAGGACGTCTTGCATGTCGGGATGCCCGCGTGATCTTGCTGTTCTCGAGCACTGGAACGATTCGCTCCAGCGCTCCCGTGCTCGTCGTGCCCGCGCGGGCCGCGGGCGTAGGAACCCCGCCTCCGCCACAACGAAGGACCTAGGCGCACTGCTGAGCCCCACCAGGGTCACGCTGCGCGACCTCGCCGATCAGGAGACCTGGCAGCTCTCGCTGGGCCGCTCCCGCGCTCGGCGCCGGGCCACCGAGCTGCAGTTCGTCCCGACGAGCTCGAGGGCGAAGCGCGTGTCGCTCGGCGCGCTCGCCGCGCTGACGGTCGGTCCCACGGCGAGCATCGCCAGCGGCGCCGGCACGAGCGAAGGTACCCCGAGCGAACCGGCGACCACGACAGAACACTTGATCGTTCTCAGCGAAGGCGCCGAAGGCCGCCAGGTGCAATTGCTCCAGCGCGCCCTCGGCATCTCCGCCGACGGGATCTTCGGACCGGAAACGCAAGAAGCGGTCGAACACTTCCAATCCAGCCACGGCCTCACGGTCGATGGCGTCGTCGGCCCGCAGACGAGCTCAGCCCTGGGAGGCGGCTCGCTGACGGCATCTGTGGCGAGCGTCTCGCCCTCCGAAGAAGGCACGACCCATGACGCCGTCAACACGGAAACCGGCCCCGGCTCCGCCTCGAGCGGCAACGCGGTGCAGCGCCTCCAGAGCGCTTTGAAGCTCTCGACCGACGGAGAATTCGGTCCCGAAACGGAGGCTGCCGTGCGACGTCTCCAGGCGCGCCACGGGATGACCGTGGACGGCGTCGTGGGCCCGGAAACCTGGGCGGTGCTCGGCATCCACGGCGAGGAATCGCTCACGCCTCCCCCCTCCGCGCTCCCCGCTCACCACAGCCACCACCACTCCACGACCGCCACCGTGGCCGACACCGAAGGCGGGGAAGCGAGCGGCAGCGCAGTGGGCCGCTTGCAGAAAGCACTGAAGATCTCGCCCGACGGAGAATTCGGTCCCGCAACGGAGGCCGCGGTCAAGCGTCTGCAGGCCCGCCACGGCCTGACCCCGGACGGGGTCGTCGGGCCCGAAACCTGGGCCGTCCTCGGCATCAGCAGCGAGGCCACTCTCAAACCGTCGGCGTCGGTCAAAGACTCCGGCGGTGAAGGCGGCAGCAGCTCCAGCTCAAGCGGCGGCTCCGGCGTAGTCTCGAGGGTGATCGCCGCCGGCGATGAAATCGCCACGCGCCCCTATGTCTGGGGAGGCGGCCACGGCTCGTTCGTCTCGGAAGGCTACGACTGCTCGGGCTCGGTCTCCTACGCCCTCCATGGCGGTGGCCTGCTCAGCTCGCCCGAGGACTCGACGGCGCTCGAGTCATACGGCGAACCCGGACCGGGTCGGGAAATCACGATCTACGCCAACTCAGAACACGTCTTCATGGTCGTCGCCGGGAAACGCTTCGACACGGTTGCGCTCTCGGAGACGGGCACGCGGTGGTCGGACAGCATGACCTCCACGGCGGGCTTCGTCGCCCGGCACCCCGCCGGCATGTAGCACGCCTGCAGCGCGACGGCCGGCCCTGTGGACCAGGCGGCCGTCGCGTGCCATCGCCGTCGCCCCCTAGCCTCGCGCCTCGATGCTCGCGAGGGCACACACCTTCACGATCGACGGTCCCGACGCGCGTCATGTCACGGTCGAGCTCGACGTGCGCAGTGGCCTGCCGTCATTCACGATCGTGGGGCTCGCCGACATGGCCGTTCGCGAGGCCCGCGAGCGGATTCAGAGCGCGATCCGCAACTCGGGCTTCGACTGGCCGGCGCGACGGATCACTGCCAACCTCGCTCCGGGTGACCTGCGCAAGGCCGGCCCCGGCCTCGACCTCGCCCTCGCCTGCGCCCTGCTCGCCGCCACAGGTCAACTGCCCGGTGAGCGCCTTGCGCGCGTGGCGATGTTCGGTGAGCTCGGCCTCGACGGCACGGTCCGCCCCGCCCACGGCACGCTCGCCGTCGCCCAGGCCGCCCGTCGAGCCGGTCTCGACGGTCTCGGAGTGGCGCTTTCGAGCTCGCGTGAGGCCGCGCTCGTCGATGGGCTCGCCGTCGCCCCGCTCACCGACCTCGCCGCGGCAGCGCGGCTGCTGAAGGGGGCGCCCGCCGCGCCGCTCCCTCCCCCCACCGGGCATCGCGGGGGCGAGGGAACCGCCGCTCCCGAGCTGGGCGACGTGCGGGGACGCAACGGGGCCGTCCAGGCTCTCCTCGTCGCCGCAGCAGGCGGCCACAACCTGCTGCTCAGCGGTCCGCCTGGGGTCGGCAAGACGATGCTGGCCCGGCGCCTTCCCGGGATCCTGCCGCCGCTGGACCGCGGCGAGGCGATCGAGCTGGCCCGCATCGAGAGCCTGCGCCTCGGGCACGTCGAAACGTTGCGCCGTGCTCGCCCGTTCCGCTCTCCGCACCACTCGGTCACGCCGGCCGGGCTGATCGGGGGCGCCGGCAACGGCTGGGCCGGGGAGGTCGTGATGGCCCATCGCGGCGTGCTGTTCCTCGATGAGCTCTCGGAGTTCTCCCGCGCCTCGCTCGACGCGCTCCGCCAGCCCCTCGAGGACGGCTTCGTGACGATCGCTCGCGCTCGGCGGACAGCGGTCCATGCGTCGCGATTCATGCTCGTCTGCGCCACCAATCCGTGTCCGTGCGGCTATGCGGGAGAGCGCAGCCGATGCCGCTGCGGGCCACCGGAGCTCGCGAGGCACAGGCGCCGCCTCAGCGGCCCGCTGCTGGATCGCCTCGACCTGCGGATCTCCCTCCATGGCGACGCCGACGGCGGTCCGCCGGTGAGCTCGGCACGTGCTCGAGCGGAAGTGTCGGCTGCCCGCGAGCGCCAGTCGCGGAGGCTCCAGGGCGAGGGCGTGCGGACGAACGCCGAGATGGACGCGAGCATGCTCGCCCGGCAGGTCCCCATCGGCGAGCAGTCGCGGGTGCTGCTGGCGGAAGCTCTCCGCCGGGGGCTGCTCAGCCCGCGCGGCGAGCACCGGACGTTGAAGGTCGCGCGTACGATCGCTGACCTGGCGGGGCGGGAGCGGGTCAGCGCGGAGCATGTCGCGGCGGCGCTGGCGCTCCGTTGTGAGACGCCCGCGACGGCGGACGGCGCGCCGTGACCGCCGCGTGTCCGGAGTGCGTCAGGCATTGCCGCCTGCTGGCCGAGCTGGGTCCGCTGCTCGACTACCGGACCTCGCGCCCGCAGGATCTCGCCGAGCTGCTCGGGCTGGGGGATCAGGAGCTGATCGAGGCGCTGGGTGGGCGCCGCCGGGCTCAGCTGCGCGACTGGCATCGCAGCCGCGAGGCAGGGCGTATGGAGCCGTGCCGGGGCGGCATCCAGTTGTGCCGCCACGATCAGGCCTATCCGGTGTCGCTGCACGAGCCATGGGCGCCCGCCGTGCTAAGCGTGCTCGGCGGCAGGGAGCGTTTCGCAGAGCTGATCGGGCGTCCGGCAGTAGCGTTCCTCGACGCGCCCGAGGCCAGCGACTACGGACGTGCGATGGCAGCGAGCTTGGCGCGCGGCCTTGCAGCGGCGGGAGTCACGATCGTGGCGGGGGTGAGGGGGCCGCTGGGCCGGGCCGTCCACGCCGTGGCGTCACGGGCCGGGACGTCGTTGGCCGTTCTAGGCGAAGGGCTCGCCACGGTCCGTGGCCGCGCGGAGGCCACCCTGCGCCTCGTGCTCGACGGAGGCTGCGCCGTCTCTGAGCTTCCGTGGCGGAGCGCGGCGAGGAAGTGGGGCCCGGTCGCGTGCGAACGGATCGTCACGGGCCTCGGGGCGGCCACGGTCGTCGTCGAGTCCCGCGGCGAGGAGCGCGAGCTGTGGGCGGGGAGGCTCGGCGGGCCGCTCGGGGCGGTGCCGGGGATGGTCACGAACCCACTGGCGTGCGGACCCCACCGGCTCCTCGCCGGCGGCGCACGGAGGCATCGACACGCCGGAGGGCCTCGCCGCGGCGGCCACCGAGGGTCGCCTGCCTGGATACTCCGATCGAGGAAGGCCGCTCGAGGTGATGGCTGCGTTGGGCGAACTGGAGGCGATCGGCGCGTTGAGCCGGACCGAGGAGGGTCGCTACGTGAGGCGCGATCCGGCCCGCGACCATTGGCTCTGACGGTGGTTACGGGTGCGCAAGTTCACATCTAAAGCTCAAGCGAGGTTCGGTTTTGGCCGACGCCCAAGTCGAGATGCTGGATCACCTCACACCGCGAGTCGGGTGACCCGTGCCTGCCGCCAGCCCTGGACGTTCGGAGATCGAGGATGAGGTCCGCGCGCTCGGCGCGATCCTGCACGAGCGGGCGCAGCGCGTGCTGGAGGGCGTGCTTACCCGCACGCGTGAGGCCGGTGGCGAGATTCAGGCGCCCGTCGACGGGCGGCTCGAGCGGATCTGCACGATTGCGACTGTGACGGTCGCAGCTTGGATGGCCGGCGGACGGCCCGAGGACGGAGTCGAGGCGGCAAGCGAAGCCTTCGAGCTCTTCGGCCAGCTCGCCGCCCACCGCGACGCGCCGCTCGATGAGGTGACCAAGCGCTGCCTGCGCTGGCGGGATTCCGTCGGCGAGGTGCTGCGGGAGGCGGCCGCGGAGATCGGCGCCTCCGACCGGGCGCGGCGCCGGGCGCTTTCGATGACGCAGGCAACGCTCGACGTGACGTTGGTGCGGATGTGCGAGGTCTTCGAGCAGGAGCGCGTGCAGATCGACGAGGAGCTGCACCACCGCGGTGAGCAGCTCGCCTACCTCGCGACACACGACGTGCTCACGGACCTGCCCAACCGCACGCTGCTCCTCGACCGGGGCGAGCAGATGCTCACCCGCGCGCGCCGCAGGAAGGGCGCCGTCGCGGCCCTCCACCTCAACCTCGACAACTTCACGACGATCAACGACACCCTCGGCCACGCCGCCGGAGACGAGCTGCTGCGGGCTGTGGCGGCCCGTCTCGACGGCATCGTCCGCGATGCCGACGCGCTCGGGCGCCTCGGCGGCGACGAGTTCGTCGTAATCGCCGAAGAGGCCGCCGGCGCGTCCGGCCCCCAGCTGATCGCGGAACGACTGCAGGAAGCGCTGCGGGCGCCGTTCACGGTCGCCGCGAGCGAGCTCGCCGTTACGGCGAGCATCGGCGTCAGCTCCAGCCCTTGCACAAGCGCCGAGGACCTGCTCAGCGACGCAGAGATCGCATCGCACCGTGCAAAGCTCGAGGGCAAGGACCGGTGGGTGCTCTTCGAGCCCGGAATGCAGGACGTGGCCCAGCGTCAGGCGACGCTCGAGAACGACCTCCGCGGGGCGCTCGATCGCGGTGAGTTCTTCCTCGTCTACCAGCCGACGCTCGACCTGCGCCGGATGATCCCGACCGGCGTGGAGGCGCTGATCCGTTGGCGGTGCCCTACGAGAGGGGTCGTCCAGCCCAACGACTTCATTCCCCTCCTCGAGGACAGCGGCTTGATCGTCGATGTCGGCAGCTGGGTGCTCGAGCAGGCCTGCATGCAGAGCGCGGCCTGGCGCAACGCCGGCTACCCGGTCGGGATCGCGGTGAACGTCTCGGCGCGGCAGCTCGACGGCGACGAGCTCATCGGCGTCGTCGAGGCGGCGCTGGCGATGAGCGGACTCGACCCCCTTGCACTGACCTTGGAGATCACGGAGACGGCCCTGATGCGAAACGCCGAGGAGACGGCGGAGAGTCTCCGGGCGATCAAGGATCTCGGCGTACGGATCGCGATCGACGACTTCGGCACCGGCTACTCCTCTCTCTCCCATTTACAGCGCTTCCCGGTCGACGCGCTGAAGATCGACCGCTCCTTCCTCACGCAGCTCGCCGAGAACCCCGAAGGCGAGACGCTGATCCGCACACTCGTGCAGCTCGGCAAGGCGCTCTCAATCGAGACGCTCGCCGAGGGCATCGAGCGCGCCCACGAGCTCACGCTGTTGCAGGAGGAGAACTGCGACAGCGGGCAGGGCTACCTGTTCGCCCGCCCCCTCGAGGTCGGCGACGCGGAGGAATTCCTGCGCAATTGGCGGCCCGAGCACGCCGGCCTCGGGCAGGCCACGCCGAGCGCTCGCTAGGGGTTCGCTGCCAAGATGTGCGGCTCAGGGTTATCCTGGCGCGACCAACACGCCATCGAGGAGGTAGGAGCATGACCACCACCCGAGAGATGTTGGACGCCTCGCCGATCGACGTCCCATTCGATGTCGCTGAGGTCGCGGCCGCGATCGATGCTTGCCTGGACTGCTCGCAGGCTTGTGTCGCCGATGCAGACGCCGATCTCGTCGAGCCGGACGTCGCAGAGATGCGCACCTGCATCGCGCTCTGCCTGAACTGCGCAGATCTGTGCGACACCACAGCCCGGTTCCTCTCGCGACCCGCCCAATGGGACCACTTCGCGGTCAACCATCTTCTGCGAGCCTGCGTCCGGGTATGCACGACCTGCGCCGAGGAGTGCGCCCGGCACGCCGACCACCACGCTCACTGCGCGGCCTGCGAGAAGACGTGCCGCGCGTGTATACGGGCGTGCAGCGCGCTGCTCGATGCCGAAGCTCTCGAGGAGCTGCAGAAGCTCGGCGGGGCCTGAGCCGCGGGCGCGACCCAGCAGCCTGGCCGCGCTTGGGCGGCGCGCAATATGCTCGGCAGGAGATGGCTCGTCACGCTGTCGGTCCGCGCCGCACCGATTCGCTTCGGACGTACGTGCGCGCCACGCGGACGATCGGCGGCCTCAGCTTGCTCATCCTTTTTGGAGCGATTGCGTGGGACCTCGCCGATGACGGGTTCTGGTCGCATCACACGCTCTTCGCGGGCCTCTTTGCGAGCTTGATCGTCGTAGCGGTGACCGCGGCGGTGCTCAACGAAGTGCTCGAGCGCCGGCAGCGCCAGCGCTGGTCGGTGCTCGCGCAATACGCCTTGTTCGAGTTCGTCCGCACGGCTCGCCTCGTGTGGAGCAGCCTGCTCGAGCTCTCCGGTCTTGGTCCGGAGGAAGAGCTCGGGGAGGCGGCGCTCGCGGCCGGCTCCGAAGCGGTCCGCAACACCCCGCGTCTCACTGCGGCGATGGACGAAATGCTCGCGAACGCTGACCGCCGCGAGCAGCTCCACCGACTGATCGGCGGGCTACTCACTCAAAGCCAGGAGTTGCTCGGACGATGGGCCGGCATGATGGTCAACTCGGGGACGTATGCGGAGATCGTCGATCGCCACGTCGAGCTCTACAGTCGTCTTTACTGGTGGGGCAGCGTGCTCGATGAGTCCGAGCCGCTCGAGGAGCACCTGAGTCGGCCGAGGCTGAGCCGTATCAGCCCGGCGACCCAGGCCGTGGGGCCTGTCGAGGATGAGTGGCTACGCGACAATCTCGTAGCTATCGCGCAGCTCGCCGAGTCGCTCGATCGAAGCTCGTTCGAACTCGCGATGCGAATCGTCCCGCTCGACTGGTGGGCTACGCAGCTGCCTGACCGACCTTCGACGGCTCAAACTCTGCAGACCTGAACGCCCACCTGAGTGGGTCCGTGGCTCCTGATCTCACTGTCCAGGGCCTCCAGGCACAAATGTCCCGGATCTCCCGGGACATACCGGTGAAGTCGACGTCCCGCCAGCGCCGTGCGAGCAGCTCGCCGAGCCGCAGCCCCGCATATGCCGCGACTCGTACCAGCTCGGCGTCCTTAGCGTCCTCGGCGACCGCCGTGGGACTTCTTTGCGGGTTCTCTTGGTGCTTCACGTTAGTCACGCTGCGCGAGAGACGGCTTACGCCCATCCGGGCTTTCCCTGCCTGAACGGGGTTGTATGGATGGATGGCCAGGCCGCTTAGCAAGCACAAACGGGGAGCTGCTGCCGCGCTACGTGCCGCGCTGATTTTCTGCTTGGGTGGCCTCGCAAGCGCGCCGGTGTCGGCCCGCGCATCACTGGTGCGAGTGAATGGGAACATCGAAGGCGCGCCGACGTGGTCGAGTTCCAGCGCGCTGGCGAAGGTGATGACGAGAAACGGCACCGTGGTCGAGTTCATCGATCCCGCTAGCGGCAGATCGACGAAGCTGGCGGCGCTCACGCCGGGATACAGATGGCGGGTGATGGCACTAGGCGACGGCTTCGCGTTGGAACGCACCAAATATGGCTGCGGCCGCTACGAATGCTCCAAGTACGAATCGGGAGGCATCGAAGCGCGCGATCTGCTCTACGAGCCGCCCGGCGGCGCGCTGCGATGCCTCGCGGAGCTCTCCCGAAATGGCTGCGGCTCGCCGAGCACCTGCGCATGGGAATCGGCAGTCGCCTCGGGGGCGCTGCTCGCCTATCCGAGCTGCGGCGGGGAACAGCAGCTCGGCGGCGGGGAAAATGAGGCCGGCACGGCCGTCTTCAACGCGACCACGAACCAGACGCAAGTCGTGCCACAAATCACCCTCCCCTTGAGCGTCAGCGGTCCGTGGCTCGTGGGTCTCGCGGCAGGTTGGAAGCCGCCTCCCACCGGAAACCCTCGTGGCCAACCCCCTCCCGTGCTCGTCGAGCGCAACCTGCTGACGGGCGCCGAACCGCTGCGCATCCTGCTGGCGCCCTGGACGCATGTGAGGATCTCTCCGCGCGAAACACTCCCGGCTTACGCTGCGGTGCAGGAAGACGGAACCGCCGTCTACGCGATCGCCGCAGGCAGTCGCACGGCGCTCTGGACGGCCTCGCCGGCTCAGCCGCTGCCGCGCCTGGTCACGACGAGCAGTGCCGGGTTTGGATGGCTGGCGGATCTCCCCCTAGCGCTCGCGCTGCGTGACGGACGGGTCGCGTTTCCCGACGCTGAAGCACAGGAGTACGGACCCCGGAGGATCGTCATCGCGACGCTTAGCGGCGTGAGGCTGGGCGCCCTGCGAGTTATCGCCCAAGATGGCTTCGACTATGACGGCACACATGTGCTCGCACCGAGCACACCGTGCGGCAAGACCTACCTTCTCGCGTGGGCGCCGGGCGAACCGCCCCCACGCGTGCCTGCAGTTGGTTGCATGGCAGCGCGTCTGGCCCACCTGCGCGTAGCATCGGGGAAGCTACAGGTTGAACTGCACTGTCCCGAAGCCAACGTCGGCTTCGTCGGCTGCGCGACAAGCGAGATCTCGGTAACTGCAGGGCCCATCTCGTTGACCGCAGAAGGGGAACAACTCTTCCCCGAAGACAGCGAGCGTCTTGTGTTGCGGCTACCCCGCTCGGCGCAACGGTGGCTCCGCCGCCATCCCCGCGCAACCTTGACGCTGAGATGGGGCCAGCACTCGCATCGTCGGGTGCGAGTGCGACGTCTCTAGCACCTCACGTTCCGCGAGCTCGATGCTGCTGTCTAAAAGCCAGATTCCTGACCTGTCCGAGCTTCAGGCGGCCCGGTTCGGAGCGCCTCGGATGCCCCGAGTGACACCCACCGCCGGTACCCTCGATCTGCCTCGGCGATCGGCGTGGGAGGATCACCAAAGGGAAACCCCCGCATATTCGGGGCCTTCGTTCAAAGCGGATGAAGGGATTCGAACCCTCGACCTTCGCCATGGCAAGGCGACGCTCTAGCCAGCTGAGCTACATCCGCGCGAGCCAAGGATTGTAGCCCCCGGTCGGCGGGCGCGTCCGTATGCATGGCCGCCGACCACGCGTCGCGCCGGCGGCTCGCGGGAATCGAATCGCGTCAGGCCGGCCGGCGGGCGCGGACCTGGTAGACGGCGGTCAACCCGGTGTCGAAGCCGTGCCGGGCGGCGCGCAGGTACAGCCGCCAGACGCGCGTGCGCTCGGCGCCCGCGATCGCCTCAGCCTCGTCGAGGTGCTCGTCCAGCCGCTCGGCCCAGTGGCGCAGCGTCGTCGAATAGTCCTCTCGGAAGCCCTCGACGTGCTCGCTGTGGAAGCCGGCGCGCTCCAGCGCGAGCTGCACGCGCGACAGCGGCAGCGGCTCACCGTCGGGGAACACGTAGCGCGTCGAGAACTCGTCCCTGAGCGGCTCCGCCGCGGGGTCGAGCGCGGAGATCGCGTGGTTGAGCAGAGTGCCGCCCGGCCGCAGCAGGGCGAACAGAGAGGCGGCATAGCGGTCGATCTGTCGCTCCCCCACGTGCTCGGACATGCCGATGCTCGCAATCGCATCGAACGACGAGGACCGCAGCTCGCGGTAATCCGTCACGCGGATCTCGACCATCCCGTCGAGCCCTGCCGCCGAGACGCGCTCGCGGGCGAGCGCCGCCTGTGGCTCCGAGAGGGTGATGCCGGTGACCTTCGCTCCGTACTCGCGCGCGGCGTGGATCGCGAAGCTGCCCCAGCCGCAGCCCACGTCGAGCAACTCCATGCCCGGCTCGAGCCGGAGCTTGCCGGCGACCAGCTCGAGCTTCGTGAACTGGGCCTCCTCCAGTGTCTGCGCGCCACGCGAGAAGATCGCGCAGCTGTAGGTCATCGAATCGTCGAGGAACAGACGGAAGAACTCGTTGCCTACGTCGTAGTGGTAGCGGACCGCCCTGGCATCACGCTCGGCCGTGTGGCGCTCACCGTGCAGCACCAGCTCGAGAGCCGGGCGCCGCGGCACGCCCCCCGGGACGGCGGCCGCCGCGATCCCCAGCCCGAGGCGAGCGCGATCGGAGGCCGACAGCGGTGGCGGGTGGAAGCCGTCGACGACCATGAACGCGGCGTCGAGATCATCGACGGCGAGCGATCCTTCGACGTAGGCACGGCCGAGGCCGAGGGTTCCGGGAGCGAGCAGGAAATGCGCGAGCGCCGTGGGCCGGCGAACGAAGAAAGTCGGGGCGGGCGTCTCGGTCGCGGGCACGGCGCCTCCGTCCCAGAAGCGGACCTGGAAGGGACGCGATGGCAGCGCGCGTTGCAGCGCATGGGTCAACGGAGCGCTGGCACGTACCAATGCCACGACCTTACGATCGCACAACCGCCCTAGCCCTTGAAGGTCGAGCGCCCATGGTCCCCGAAGGGCTCATCGCGCTCGCGCACCGCCTCTCGAAATCCGCCTTCCCCGGCCCTCTGCTGGAACGCGTAGCCCTCGACGGTATGCCGCGTGATGCCGTCGAAGACCGTGCCGAGGACCTGCGTCGCGTGCAGGCCCTGGGCGTAGAGCGTCTGGTTCACGAGCAGCTTCATCATCATCAGCTGGTTCACGGGCAGACGGGCGATCCGCCCGACCAGGGTCTCGGTCCTCTCGTGCAGCAGCTCCGGCGACGGCGCCTCGATCGCGAGCCCCCACTCGACCGCCTCTTGGCCGTTCAGCGAGTCGCCCGTGAAGAGCAGCCGCTTCGCGCGCTGGGCGCCGACCCGGTGAGCCCACAACGCGGTCGTCGGCGAACCCCAGACACGAGCCGGCGGGTAGCCGATCTTCGCGCCCGCCTCGATCACGAGCAGGTCCGAGCAGAGCGCCATGTCGGTGCCACCTGCGACGCAGAAGCCGTGCACCATGCAAACGACCGGCTTGTTCGCGTGGAACAGGCTCATGAAGCCGCGCACGTTGCGGCTCATCATCGCGTAGTCGACCATCGGATCCCACGTTCCGGACGGATCGTGGTTGGCCGCCATCACCGCCGGGTCAAGCGGCGAGCCCGGCGGCTCGGCCGCCGCGGTAGCGGCGCCCATTCCCTCCGCGCTCTCGACCAGGTCGTAGCCGCCACAGAAGCCCTCGCCCTTGCCGGACAGCAGCATCACGTGCACCGCCGGGTCGAGGTCGGCGCGCTCGACTGCGGCGACGAGCTCGGTGACGAGCCGCCTGTTGATGCCGTTGCCGCGCTCAGGACGGTCGAGCGTGATCCGTGCGATGCGCCCGTCGACCTCGTAGCTGACCGGCGTGGCGTCGCTCATCGCGGCCACTCTACCGCCGCCCGCGCGGGCGCGTGTGGGGCAAAGTCGGCAAGGCGCCCGTCCTGCTGCTCACCTCGACGGGCCGGCGTTCCGCACAGCCGCGCACCGCTCCGGTCGTGTATCTCGCCGACGGCGAGAACGTCGTCGTGATCGGCTCGAACGCGGGCAACAAGAACGAGCCTGGCTGGTCGTTCAACCTCAAGGCGAACCCCGACGCACACGTCGAGCTGGGCGCTCGGCACCGTGACGTGCGAGCGCGGGTCGCCGACGGCTCCGAGCGCGAACGACTGTGGAAGGCGATGAACGTCCAGTACGCGGGCTTCGACGACTACGAGGAGCGCACCTCCCGCGACATCGCCGTCTTCGTGCTCGAGCCGCGCTAGCCTGGCTCTATGAGCATATTTGGCAGGAACAAGACAAATTTGGTCGACCCGGGCGAGGCTTTGCTTGGCCGCGAGCAGTCGATCAGGGTGCCCGAGCGCCACGCCGTCCTCGGCACGCCGCTGCAACCCCCTTTCCCTGCGGGGATCGAGACGGCGGTCTTCGGGATGGGGTGCTTCTGGGGCGCCGAGCAGATCTTCTGGCAGCTCCCCGGTGTCTACACGACCGCGGTCGGATACGCGGGCGGCTCGACGCCGAACCCGTCCTACGAGGAAGTCTGCAGCGCCCGCACCGGCCACACCGAGGCGGTGCTCGTCGCATACGACCCCACCAAGATCAGCTACGAGGAGCTGCTCCGCCACTTCTGGGAGGGCCACGACCCCACCCAGGGCATGCGCCAGGGCAACGACGTCGGTACTCAGTACCGCTCCGCGATCTACTGGACCGACGAGGCCCAGCGCAAGTCCGCCGAAGCGAGCCGCGACGCCTACGCGGAGAAGCTGAAGGCCGAGGGCTACGGCGAGATCACGACCGAGATCGCCAAGGCCGGGCCTTTCTACTACGCCGAGGACTACCACCAGCAGTACCTGCAGAAGAACCCCGGCGGGTATTGTCCGAACCACTCGACGGGCGTGTCCTGCCCGGTCGGCGTCGGTGTCCCGGCGCGGGGCGCAACGAGCTAGCGAGGACACACCAGCGGCCCCGCCGGGGAGGGCGAGGCCGCTGACTGTCCACCGTTCCGCTGCCCTGCACGCCCCAGTTGGGGTCGCGTGATCGCCGATCTCCAGCTCCTCGTCGGATAGGCGAAGTGGCAGGAAGATCCCAACCACCTTCAGCAGGATGAACGTCACGATCCCGCTGAACACGATCACCCACAGGCCGGCCTCGGCCTGCCACCGCAGCAGCGTCCAACTGCCGCCGTGGAAGAGGCTTTCCTTCCCCGGCAGGTTCGCCGCGCCGCCGACGCCGATGTACTCGATCAGCTTTGGATTGGCGAAGACCCCGACCAGCAGGCCTCCGGTCAACCCGGCGATCCCATGCGTATAGACCACCCCCAACGTGTCGTCCACGTTTCTGAACACGGGCGCTCGGCTCAGGAACCTGATCGCCATCCACACGATCGTGGAGGCGATGAGGCCAACCCAGAGCGCCCCCCAGCCGGTCACGAACCCGGCGCTTGGCGTGATCGCCACGAGCCCCGTGATCATGCCGTTGACCGACCCGATCAGCGACGGCTTGTCCTTGAACGCGTAGTCCCAACCGATCCACACCAGCATCGCCACGGCCGTGCACAGGTTCGTGTTGATCACAGCCGCAGACGCGTTGGCGCCGGCGTAATAGGAGTCTCCACCGTTGAACCCGTTCCAGCCCAGCCAAAGCAAACCTGCTCCGGCCGCGACCATCAAGAGGTTGTTGGGTGCGTCGACCTCGCGATCTCGCTGCAAGCGTGGACCGATCACGGCCGCCGCCACGAAGCCCGACACGCCGGCTGCGAGGTGGATGACGTAACCGCCGGAGTAATCCAGCGCGCCATGCGCCGCCCAGAAGCCACCGCCCCAGATCAGGAACGCGTTGACGGTGTAGACGAACGTGATCCAGAGGAGCACGAAGGGAATCCACGCCTTGAAGCTGATCCGCCCCAGCACCGAGCCCAGCATCAGGATCGGCGTGATCGCGGCGAACACGAACTGGAAATAGACCAGTGACGCCTCAGGGAAGTGGAACGGCGGTCCTTCCGTGATCGACGGAATGATCGCCTGACCCTCCTCGGCCCCAGCGGACAGCACGGTCCCCGACTTGCCCCAGAAGGTGTCGAAGAACCCTTTTCCGTGGCCGATCGGGGAGCCGAAGCCCATCTTGAACCCCCAACCCACCCACGCTACGAGGACCAGCGAGAACGCCACGAACGTGAGCATCATGCTGTTCACCGACCAGCGCTTCTGCATGACACCGCCGTACAGAACCGCCAGGCCGGGCAAGCTCATCAGCCCGACGAACGTCGCGGCGGTCATCTGCCACGCGTTGTCACCGGCGACTAGCCAGTGAGGGTATGCATTCCAGGTCCCCATATGCCTCCGTTTCCTACGCTTTGGTGGACGGGCGCCAAGGACCACGGGGTACGCGGACCGGGCACCGATGACAGTCCCCGGTATGAAATCCGCAGCCTTAGGCTCCGGCTAGGGCCATCCTGGCCAACACTTCTGCTCGCCCTTTCGACAAATGTCTAGACGCGGGCGGGAGGCACGCTGCAGCGGGCGAAAGGACTATTCGGGGTTGCGAAATGCGAACCCGGCGCGTTCGCAGGCGAGTTGCATCTCGTGGCGCAGGCCTCTATAGGCGCCGGAGGCACAGATCCTCTGTGCCTCGGCCCCGCAGCCTTTGACCTCGGCCGCGCCAAGCGTGCTGGGGAACTCCAAGTCGATGCAGTCGGCGCGCGCCGGCGCGCCGCTGGAGAGGCCGTACGCGGCGAGCGCGATCGCCGCCGCCGCCACGATCGCGAGCACGATGCCGACGATCGTCTTCTCGCGCCTGCCCCAGCGCAGCGGCTCGCGCAGGCGCCGCGCCTGATCTTGCATCACCATCCGCCCGAAGGCTAGCTGGCTGCGGGTGCGTCCTGTGCAGCCGCCGGCGGCTCAGCGCGCCCGGACGGCGCCTCGGCGCCCTCGGGCGCGAAGTCCAGGGCAGCCGAGTTGATGCAGTAACGCTGACCGGTCGGCCCCGGCCCATCGTCGAAGACGTGCCCGAGGTGACCGCCACAGGTTCGGCACAGCACCTCGGTGCGGCGCATGAACAGGCCGTTGTCGGGCCGCAGCACGACCGCTTCCGCGATCGAGGGCTCGGTGAAGCTGGGCCAGCCGGTTCCCGAGTCGAACTTGGTGTCCGCCCCGAACAGCGTCGCCCCACAGGCGGCGCAGCGGTAGTCGCCCGCCTCCTTGTTGTAGACGTACTCGCCGGTGAAGGGCGCCTCGGTGCCGGCCCGGCGCAGCACCTCGTACTGCTCCGGAGTCAGCTGCTCGCGCCACTCCTGCTCGCTCTTGACGACTGTTGGCTCATTGGAAGACATACACACGTTCTAGCACCACGAGGAGCCCTGGAAGGAGGGCCTCCGAGTCGCGCCGGAGACCTGTTGTCGCATCGCCGAACGAGGCCCAACGGCCGTGCCGCCTGCTATATTGATCCTTACGTACACGTAAGCTTTACGAAGGATCGAGTTGCAAGACACCGCAGCGGAAGCTCAGAAGGTTGTTCCCCGTCGGCGTAGCTTCGGCGTAGACGCCGAGCATGAGCATTACCGCTGGTGGGCGCTGTCCTGTACGAGCCTCGGAATGCTGCTCGCGGCGACCAACTCGGGCACGCTGATCATCGCCCTGCCCGACCTCGAGCGCTCGCTTCACGCGAGCCTCCTGGCGCTCGTCTGGGTGATCCTCGCCTACCTGATCGCCGCCACCGTGCTCGTGCTGATGGCCGGCCGACTCAGCGATCTGTTCGGCCGCAAGCGCGCCTACGTCGGCGGCTTCCTGCTGTTCGCCCTCGCCTCCCTCGGCGCGGGCTTCTCCTCCGACGCGACGATCCTGATCCTCTGGCGGATCCTGCAGGGGATCGGCTCGGCGTTCCTGTTCGCGAACGCCGCCGCGCTGGTCACCGACGCCTTCCCGAAGCGCCAGCTCGGCCTGGCGATGGGCGCCAACACGATGATCGCGGCGGTCGGCCTCGTGCTCGGCCCGGTCCTCGGCGGCGCGCTCGTTGCGATCTCCTGGCACTGGGTCTTCTGGTTCAACGTCCCCCTCGCCCTCGGCGGCGCCCTGTGGGGAGCACTGATCCTGCGGGAGCTCGCGAAACCAGACACCATGCGGGGCTACGACGTGCTCGGCACCGGCACCTTCGTGATCGGTCTCACCGGTCTCGTCCTGGGCGTCTCCAAGGGCGGCCTCAGCGGCTGGAACGCGCCGCTCGTCGTCGGCGGCCTCGCCGCCGCCGCCGTCTTGCTCCCCGCCTGGGTGGTGATCGAGCGTCGCTCCCGCGCGCCGATGCTCGACCTGAAGATCTTCCGCAACCGCCTGTTCGCCGCCGCCAGCGCCGCCGCCTTCATCAACGGCCTCGCCCGCTTCGCGCTGATGTTCGTGTTCGTCTTCTACTACCAGGGCGCCCAGGGCAACTCACCGATCACGGCCGGTATCAAGCTGATCCCGCTGGCGCTCGGCATGTTGATCGCCTCCCCCCTGGCCGGCATCTACGCCGACCGCCACGGCTCTCGCGCCCTGGCGGCGATCGGGATGTTCGTCAGCGCCGCCGGCCTGGCCGCGATGACGACACTGCAGGTCGACACCCCCTACTGGCAGAGCGCCCTGTGGCTGGCTCTCGTCGGCGTCGGCTCGGGGATGTTCAACTCCCCCAACACCGCCGCGATGATGGGCGTGGTGCCCCCTTACCGCCGTGGCGTCGCGGCGGGCACAAGAACCCTGCTGCAGAACACGGGCGCGGTGCTGTCGATCGCCTTCGTGTTGGCGATCATCACCTCCGCGGTGCCGAAAGCGACGCTCTTCGCGATCTTCTCCGGACTCGCCAAAGGCCTGTCCGCCGCCAAGCTCGACCCGTTCATCGCCAACATGCACGTCGCCCTCTGGGCGCTCGCCGGCGCCTCCCTGCTCGGCACGGGAGTCTGCCTGCTGCGCCCGTCTCACGCCACCGACGCCGATGACGATGACGATGAGCTGATCCAAGCCCCCACGGGAGAGGGGCCCGACGGCACCGGCGCGCATCATGCAGAGCCGCGCGCGCCGGTTGCCGTCGGGGCAGGTTAGGAGCCCGATGCCCCCGATCCCGAAAGCCGACGAGCAACTGCGGATCGGCGACCTCGCCAAGCTGGCCGGCACCACTCCGCGCACGATCCGGTACTACGAAGAAGTCGGGCTGCTACCCGAGACGCTCGAGCGGCCCTCCGGGCGCCACCGGCTCTACAGCCGGGGCGAGCTGGAGCGTCTGCGCGAGGTGATGCGCCTGAAAGAGCTTCTCGGGTTGACGCTCGAGGAGCTGAAGGCGCTGATTTCCGTCGAGGAGGCACGCGCCGAAGTCCGTGCACAGCTGCGACGCGACGATGTCCCGCCGGCCCGCCGCCGCGAGCTGCTGATCGAGGCGCGCGGACACATCGACCGGCAGCTCGAGTTGGTCCGCCACCGCGCCGCCGAGCTCTCGAAGCTCCAGGATGAGCTGTCGGAGACCCGCAAGCGAGTGCGCCGCAAGATCCGTGAGCTCGACGCCCAGAGCGAGGGCACCTTCCCCCCGGAGGCACCTGCCCAGGCCGCCGCCGAGGGATCCTCTTGAGCCGCGCCGCTCCGGCGCTGCTGATCGACGATCTCGTCGTCCGCTTCGGAGAGCTGGAAGCCGTGGGCGGCGTCTCGTTCGCCGTGGCCCCCGGCGAGGTCTTCGGACTGCTCGGCCCCAACGGCGCCGGCAAGACGACGACGATCCGCGTCCTGACCACCCTGCTCGCGCCCAGCGAAGGACGCGCGCTCGTCGCCGGGTACGACGTCCGCGCTGAGCCGCTCGCAGTGCGCGCCTCGATCGGCTACATACCGCAGGCGATCTCCGTCGACGGAGCGCTGACGGCCTTCGAGAACCTCGACTTCTACGGCCGCGTCACCGGCGCGGGCGGGTGGGGATCCAAGAAGGTGCGCCGCGAGCGCATCGCAGAGGTCGTCGAGACGATGGGTCTCGAGCCGATGCTCGACCGGCTTGCCCGCACGCTCTCCGGTGGCATGCTGCGACGGCTCGAGATCGCCAGCGCCCTGCTGAACCGGCCCGAGGTGCTGTTCCTCGACGAGCCCACCGTCGGGCTCGACCCGAGCGCGCGGCGGCTCGTCTGGGATCGTCTCGCCGCGCTGCGCGAGCAGGCCGGCACGACGATCCTCGTCACCACGCACCTTATGGAGGAGGCCGAGCGCCACTGCGACCGGCTCGCCGTGATCGACAACGGCCGCCTCGTCGACCAGGGCGCACCCGGCGAGCTGATCGAGCGTCACGCCGCCGACAGCCTCGAAGAGGTCTTCACCGCCGTCACCGGGCGCTCGCTCGCGGCCGACGGCTCCGAGCCCGAGCAGGGAGGGAGGCTAAGCGATGTCCGCGCACAGCGCAGGACGGCCCGTCGCCTCGGTTGACCGGCCCGCGGCCGGGGCCTCGATCCTCACGGCCGGGCCCCTGTCGCGAATGGCCGAGGGCACCCTGGCGATGGCCCAGGCCGAGATGCGCAAGTTGCGCCACGACCACCTCGACATCATCACCCGCTCGGTGCAGCCTTTGCTGTGGCTGTTCATCTTCGGTACGGCGCTGCGCAACAACCACGCGCTTGCCAGCGGCGCCAAGGACTACCGCGCCTACATCGCCCCCGGCGTGATGGCGCAGGCGGCGATGTTCATCGCGATCTTCTACGGGCTGTCGGTGATCTGGGAACGGGACGTCGGGCAGCTGCAGCGGCTGCTCGCGACGCCGCTGCCGCGTAGCTCGATCGTGCTCGGCAAGGCGGCGGGGGCATGCGTGCGCGCGCTCGTGCAGGCCGTGCTGTTGCTGGTCGTGCTCGCCGCCACCGGCATCGGCGTGCGCTGGAGCGTCGGCGGGATCCTCGGCACGCTCACGCTGCTGATCCTCGGCACGGCCTCGTTCGCCTGCATGTCGATGCTGCTCGCATCCGTCGTCAAGGAGCGCGAGCGCTTCATGGGCATCGGCCAGCTGATCATGATGCCCCTGTTCTTCGCCTCGAGCGCGCTCTATCCGCTCAGCCTGATGCCCGGATGGCTGCACGTGATCGCGCGCATCAACCCGCTCACCTACGAGGTGCAGGGGCTGCGCCAGATGCTCGTCGGCGTGGGCGGCCATGGAGAGGTATGGCTCGACTTCCTCGTCGTCGCGGGCTTCTTCGCTGTCATGCTGGCTGCCGCCACGCGCGCCTACCCGAAGGCAATTCTCTGACGAGCACCTTCAGCGAGGGAGAGGACATGACCGAGACCCATCCGAACCCCAGCCCCGAGGGCGTTCCCGGCGCCGTCACCGACCCGAGCCGCGTCCTCGCCGAGGACCTCACCTACACGGGAGCCCGCGGCGAAGCGGTCAACGGTTATCTCGCGCGCCCCGCCGCGGACGGGGAGCGCCCCGGAATGATCGTGATCCACGAGGCGGGCGGCCTCGGCGAGCACATCCGCGACGTCGTCGCCCGCTTCGCGAACATCGGCTACGTGACGCTCGGCGTCGACCTCTACACGCGCGAAGGCGGCCCGCCGGACACGAGCGATCCGCAGGCACTGTTCGCGAGGCTCTTCTCGATGTCCGACGCGACGGCGCTCGGCGACCTCGAGGGCGCCGCCGATGAGCTGCGCTCCCGTCCCGAGGCGACCGGCAAGGTCGGCTGCATCGGTTTCTGCATGGGCGGGCGCTACGCGCTGCTGTTCGCCTGCGCATCGGACCGCCTCGACGCGGCCGTCGACTGCTGGGGAGGGTTCATCGACAAAGCCACAATGGATCAGCGCTCGACGCCGGAGCGCCCCACGCCCCCGCTGGAGCTCGCCGCAAGCCTCCACTGCCCGCTGATGGCGGCGATCGGCGCCGAGGACCAGAACCCCTCCCCCGCCCTCGGCGAGGACCTCCGCCGCCGCGCCGCGGAGAGCGGCCAGGAGGCCGACGTGGAGGTATACGACGGCGCGGGCCACGCGTTCTTCGCCGATTACCGCCCGAGCTACCGGCCGGAGCCCGCGGCGAAGCTGTGGGCCCGGGTCGTGCCCTTCCTCGATCGCCACCTGAAGCCCGCCTGAGCCTTACCGCTCACCGGGGGCGCCCGAGGGGCGTTCATATAGTTCGTCTCGCACGAGCCGCGACATACGACGGGGAAGGGGCAGTCCGTGGAGCGAAAGTGGTGGACGCTGATCGCCGTTTCGGTGGCGATGTTCATGTTGCTACTCGACATCACGGTGGTCAATGTCGCGCTGCCGGACATCCAGCGCTCCCTCGGCTCGTCCTTCAGCGACCTCCAGTGGGTCGTCAACGCCTACGCGCTGACGCTCGCCGCGTTCCTGCTGACGGCCGGCGCGGCTGCCGATCTGGTCGGCCGCCGCCGCGTGTTCGTCGCCGGCCTGATCGTCTTCACCGCCTCCTCGGCCGCGTGCGGGCTGGCCGGATCGCCGCTCGAGCTGAACCTGTTCCGTGCCGTTCAGGGCACCGGCGGCGCGATGATGTTCGCCACCTCCCTCGCGCTGATCGCCTCCGCGTTCCACGGCAAGGAGCGCGGCCTCGCCTTCGGTGTCTACGGCGGCGTGATCGGCGCGGCGGTCGCGGTCGGACCGGTGGTCGGCGGGCTGATCACCTCCGGCATCGGCTGGGAATGGATCTTCTTCGTCAACGTGCCGATCGGAATCGGCGCCGTCTTTCTCACGTTGAGCCAGGTCCAGGAGTCCCGCGACCCGGATGCGCGCGGCATCGACTGGATCGGCTTCGTGACGTTCTCCGCATCGCTGTTCCTGCTCGTCTTCGCGCTCGTCCAGGGCAACGAAAAGGGCTGGGGCTCGACTGAGATCGTCACGCTGCTGATCGCCTCGCTCGTGCTGTTCGTGGTGTTCATCGCGGCCGAGCGGGCGCAGTCACGCCCGATGCTCGACCTGTCCCTGTTCCGCCGCCACGCCTTCACGGGCGCCAACATCGCGGCCTTCTCGGTCTCGGCCTCGATGTTCTCGATGTTCCTCTACCTCACCCTCTACGTCCAGGATGTGCTCGGCTACGGCCCGCTCGCGGCGGGCGTTCGGTTCCTGCCCGTGACGCTGCTTGCGTTCGCCGTCGCTCCGATCTCCGGGCGCCTGTCCGTGCGCGTGCCGATGCGGCTGTTGATCGGCGGTGGGCTGCTGCTCGTGTCGATCGGCCTGCTGACGATGACCGCCGTCGATGCGAGCTCGGGCTGGACGACGCTGATCCCCGGCTTCCTGCTCGCCGGCGCGGGGATCGGCTTGATCAACCCGCCGCTCGCCTCGACCGCCGTCGGCGTCGTGCACCACTCCCGCAGCGGCATGGCCTCGGGCATCAACAACACCTTCCGCCAGGTCGGTATCGCGACCGGCATCGCGGGCCTCGGCGCGATCTTCCAGCACGAGGTGACGGTCAAGACGACGAGCGCACTGAACACCACGCCGGCGGGCCACCAGGCGCTCGCCGCGACCCACGGCGGGCTCGGGCCGACGCTCGTCTCGGGCGCCGTACGCAAGGTCGCCGGCCGGCTCCCCGCGCCTGAGCACGCCGCCCTGCTGCACTCCTATCGAGTCGGCTTCACCGACGCCTTCACGACGATCCTGCTGATCGCCGCCCTGATCGCCTTCATCGGCGCGATCCTCAGCGCCGCGCTGATCCGCTCGAGCGACTTCGTCGCCTCCGAGCAGCCCGAGGCCCACGGCGAGGCGGCGCCCAGCGCCGTCGCTGCCTAGCGCGATGGAGGCTCCGCTCGAACAGGTCCTGGAAGAGCAGCGGCGCTACTACGGCGCGAGGGCCGGGGAGTACGAGGACTGGTGGTTTCGGCGCGGGCGCTACGCGCACGGAGACGGAGCCGAAGCGGCCTGGTTCGAGGACGTCGAGCGGGCGCGCGCCGCGCTCGCCCGCTTCGCGCCCGTTGGGCGGGTGCTCGAGTTGGCATGCGGCACCGGGCTGTGGACCGAGCAGCTCGCGCCCCGCGCGGAGGCCATCACCGCGCTGGATTCCTCTGCCGAGGCGCTTGCGCTCGCGCGGCGCAAAGTGCCCGGCGCAAACATCGAGTGGGTGCAGGGCGACGTGTTCGCGTGGGAGCCGGCGGCGGAATACGACGTCTGCTTCTTCGCGTTCTGGCTGTCGCACGTGCCGGGAGAGCTGATGGGAGCGTTCTGGGACAAAGTCGCGCGCGCCCTCGCTCCTGCCGGCCGGGTCTTCCTCGTCGACAGCGCCGTCAACGAACGCGCCACCGCCCACGATCACCAGACGCCCACGAAGGGCGAGCGCCGCGAAACGCGCAGGCTCGACGACGGCCGTGAGTTCCAGATCGTCAAGCACTGGTTCGACGCGCCGTCCTTGCAGTGCATGATCGAGCGCCTCGGCTGGCGGGCGCGGATCGAGGCAAGCGACTACTTCGTCTACGGCGAGGCGGTCCCGCGCGACTCGTGAAGCACCCCTCGCGGGGTGTGACCCGGGCAGGCGAGCACCGGGACGCGCGGGTATCGCGGATAGGCTGGATCCTCACGGGAGCGACGGCACAGGGAGAAGCTCGAGCCGCGCGTGTTGCGGACGATCTGCTGGTGAACGCAGGTGTCGCACAGGCCCGCTCCGACGCCGGACGGTGTGGGGTCGGGCCGGTCGGACATCGGCCCAGCTTATGACCGCCGGGACGGATCCCGTGCGATAATCGTTGACTGCACAACTATGAGCACGTTCTACAGACTCCTCGGCTTCCTGCGTCCCTACCGGCGCGGCGTCGCGGTGTCTGCCGGGCTGGCCTGCGTGGCGATGGTCATGACCGTGCTGGTCCCCTACCTCACCGGGCTCGCCGTCGAGGCGATCAAGCACGGCGCGACCCACGCCCGGCTGCATGAGCTCACGCAGCGGGCTCACGACCGTCACACGCTGATCGTAATCGCGCTGGTGATCACGGCCGCGGTGCTCGTGCGCTGGGGGCTCACCTACCTGCGCCGGATGGTCGCCGGGCGCATCTCGCTGGGCATCGAGTACGACCTCAGGGAGACGCTCTACGCCCATCTGCAACGCCTCGAGCTCGGCTTCTTCGATCGCCAGCAGACGGGCCAGTTGATGTCGCGCGCGACCGTCGACCTGCAGGCCGTCCGCTTCTTCCTCGGCTACGGCCTCGTGTTCATCCTGCAGGCCGCTCTGACGATCGTCCTGGCCGGGATCGCGATGATCGCGATCAATCCGAAACTCGGCCTGATTGCGATCGCGCCGGTGCCCCTCGTGGTCTTCATCTCCCAGCGCTACGGACACAGTGCCCGGCCCGCGATCCAAGAGGTGCAGCAGCGCATCGCGGAGCTGACGGCGGACGCCGAGGAGAACATCTCCGGCGTTCGGGTCGTGAAGTCCTTCGCCCGCGAGTCTTACCAGCTGCAGCGTTTCCGCCACAGCGTCTCCCGGGTCTTCGACCAGTCGATGGTCGCCACGCGCCTGGAGGCCACCTACAACCCGGCGATTGGCTTTCTACCCCAGCTCGGTCTCGCCGCCGTCCTGCTGATCGGTGGCGAAGCCGTCATTCACCACCATCTCAACGTCGGCCAGTTCGCGCAGTTCTACCTTTACCTGAACATGCTGATCGGGCCGATGCGCTCGCTCGGCGTCACGCTCGGCCTGGCCCAGCGCGCGACCGCCTCCGGCGCACGCATCTTCCAGGTGCTCGACCGCGACCCGCGGATCGTCGAGGCAGCCGACGCGGCAGCGCTGCCGCCCGGCAACGGCCATGTGCAGCTGCGGAACGTGACGCTCCGCTATGACGAATCGGACGACTTCGGCGCCACCTACGCCGCGCCCCGAGACGGCTCGACTCTTGACAGCGGGACGCCCGCGGTCCCCGCCGAGCGGGCCGTCGCGAACGGCGCGTCGCCGAACAGCGCCTCTCCGAACAGCGCGATGCCGAACAGTGCGTCTCCGAACGGCGCGATGCCGAACGGCGCGGCGCTGAACGGCGCCGGCGCCCACGTCGCCCGTCCGGCGCTCAGCGATGTCGACCTCGACATCCCCGCCGGCACCACGGTGGCGCTCGTCGGCGGCACCGGCTCGGGCAAGACGAGCCTCGTGTCCTTGATCTCGCGCCTCTATGACACCAGTGAGGGCCAGGTGCTGCTCGACGGCGCCGACGTGCGCGAGGTGCAGCTGAGGCCGCTGCGCCACGCCGTTGCGATCGTCAGCGACGACCCTTTCCTGTTCTCTGCGACGGTCGCGGAGAACATCGCCTACGGCCGGCCGGAGGCGAGCCGCGAGGAGATCGAAGCGGCCGCCCGCAGGGCCCAGGCCCACGGCTTCGTGAGCGAGCTTCCGCAGGGGTATGAGACGCGCGTCGGGGAGCGTGGGCTGTCGCTGTCCGGCGGCCAGCGCCAGCGCCTTGCGATCGCCCGGGCGCTGCTGGCCGATCCCCGCGTGCTGATCCTCGACGACGCCACCTCGTCCGTGGACGCATCGACCGAGCAGTCGATCAAGGTCGCGCTCGACGAGGCGATGGCCGGGCGCACCACGTTCGTGATCGCCCACCGCCTCTCGACGATCTCGCTGGCCGATGAGATCGTGGTGCTCGATCGCGGCAGGATCATCGCCCACGGCGACCACGAGCACCTGCTGAAGGCCTCCGAGCTCTACCGGGAGATCGTCGAGAAGGGCCTGCCCGACCAGGTCTTCCTGACCCGCAAGCCGCGCGAACCGGAGGTGAGCGGCCTGTGAGCCCGATCGTCGGCCGCGGGCCGGGACCGCAGTGGGACGGTGCGCGGGCGAGCAGGGGCACGCGCCGCCGCTCGCTGAGGGGCCTGCTCGGGCTGCTGCGCCCGTACCGCGGACGCGCCGCGCTGATGCTGGTGGCGCTCGTCCTCGGCACCGCCGCCTCGCTGGCGCCACCGCTGCTCGCGCGGGCGGCGATCGACACGGGCATCGAAAAGCACGACACGGGCACGCTCGTGACCGTCGTCGTCGCCTTCCTCGCCTCGGCGCTGCTGGTGTGGCTGATGACCTACGTGCAGACCTACCTCGTGGGCTGGGTCGGGCAGCGCGCGCTCGCCGACCTGCGGATCAAGATCTTCAAGCACCTTCAGACACTGCCGATCGGCTTCTATGAGAGCCGCCCGGCGGGCGTCCTGATCTCGCGCATGACCAACGACGTCGAGGCGCTCGACAGCCTCGTGACCGACTCGGTCGTGACCCTGTTCCAGTCCGGCCTGACGCTGATCGGCACGATCGGCATCCTGCTCTACCTCGACCCGAAGCTCGCCCTGATCACATTCCTCGTGCTGCCGATCCTGCTGGCCGGATCGCTGTGGTTCCGGATCGTCTCGGCCGGCGCCTTCCGCCGTACCCGCGAGACGATCGGGGCGATCACCGCCGACCTGCAGGAGAGCCTCTCGGGCATCCGGGTGGTGCGCAGCTTCGCCCAGGAGCCCGCTCAGGAGGCGCGCTTCAAGGAGCTCAACGCGGACAACCAGGACGCGAACATGACGACCGTCAAGCTCAATGCCGTGTACTTCCCGAGCGTCGAAATGCTCTCCGGGCTGGCGGTCGGGGGGATCGTGCTCTACGGCGGCATGCAGGCGATCAACGGACACGTCACGGTCGGCACCGTCGTCGCCTTCGTTGCGGCGCTCTCGAACCTGTTCGAACCGATCCAGCAGCTCTCTCAGCTCTACGCCACCTACCAGTCCGGTATGGCCGCGCTCGAGAAGATCTTCCAGCTGCTCGGCGTGAAGCCGGATCTGACCGACCGTCCCGACGCCTTCGAGCTCGAGCGGATCCGCGGCGAAGTGCGCTTCGACGACGTCTCCTTCGCCTACGCCCGACGGCGCGGCGAGGAGGAGGGCGGCGAGGCGGTGCTGGCGCTCGAGCACGTCGACCTGACGATCCCGCCGGGGCAGACCGTCGCGCTGGTGGGAGCGACGGGCGCGGGCAAGTCGACGATGGCCAAGCTCGTCGCCCGCTTCTACGACCCCACCGGCGGGCGGGTGCTGGTCGACGGCCACGACCTGCGGGACGTCTCCGGACGTTCGCTGCGCTCGCAGATGGGGATCGTGCCCCAGGAGGCGTTCCTGTTCTCCGGCACCGTCGGCGAGAACATCGCCTTCGGCCGCCCCGGCGCTTCGGCCGAGCAGATCCGAGCAGCCGCGGCCGCGGTCGGCGCCGAGGAGTTCATCGCCGAGCTGTCCCACGGCTACGACACCGAAGTCGGCGAGCGCGGCGCGCAGCTGTCGGCGGGCCAGCGCCAGCTGATCGCCTTCGCCCGCGCGCTGATCGCCGATCCGCGCATTCTCGTGCTCGATGAGGCGACCTCCAACGTCGACCTGCACTCCGAGGGGCGCATCGAGCAGGGCCTTCGGCGGCTGCTCGCGGGGCGCACCGCGATCGTGATCGCGCACCGCCTCTCGACGATCCGCCAAGCCGGACGGATCGTGGTGCTCGAGCACGGCCACATCGCCGAGCAGGGCACGCACGACGAGCTGATCGCGGCCGAAGGGCGCTACTACGAGCTCTACCGCGACTGGGCCACGCAGGCCGCCGCCTGAACGGCGCTGAGCGAGCACGCTTAGGAGCTGGGCCCGGCGGGTAGTGATCCGACGTGGCCAGGGGGCTCACACGGCGCGATGTTCTTCGTGCGGGGGCGGCAGCGGGTGCGCTAGCCGGCCTCGAGACGGTGATGACGCCCGCCAAGATCCTCGAGCGGGCACTCGCGACGCCTGCGATGTGCGGTTCGCTGTCGGCGATCGAGCACGTCGTCATCTTCATCAACGAGAACCGCTCCTTCGACAGCTACTACGGCACCTATCGCGGCGTGCGGGGATTCGGCGACCGCAAAGCGCCGATGTTGTCCGACGGCAGCGGCCTGAGCATCTTCCACCAGCCCTTCCCGGGCGCCGCCGGGGAACCCTACGGCGGCCACCTGCTCCCCTTCCACTTCGACACCAACAACGGCGGCGAGTGCGTCAACGACATCTCCCACGAGTGGGCGGCGATGCACGAATGCTGGAACGGCGGCGCGATGGACGGCTGGGTCTCGACGCACCTGCAGACCAACGGTCTGCGCGACGGGCCCAACACGATGGGCTACTACACGCGCGAAGACCTGCCCTTCTTCCACGCCCTGGCCGACGCCTTCACGATCTGCGACCACTACCACTGCTCCGTGCTCGGGCCGACCGACCCCAACCGGCTCTACACCCTGACGGCGACGATCGACCCGGACGGCAAGGCCGGCGGCCCCTCGCTGGAGACGCTCGTCACCAACCGCGAGCAGCAGTTCGGCAAGTTCACCTGGATGACGTACCCCGAGCAGCTGCAGGCGGCGGGCGTCAGCTGGAAGTTCTACTCGACGCCCGACGGCGACTACGGCGACAACGTCCTCCCCTACTTCAAGGCCTACCACGAAGACCCGCAGCTGGCGGCCAACGCCTTCACGCCGCAGTTCCCGTCCGACTTCATCGCCGACTGCGCGGCGGGCACGCTGCCGCAGGTCTCGTGGGTCCTGTGCTCACTGGTGCAGAGCGAGCACCCGCCGGCGCCCGTCAGCTACGGCGAGGTCGCGCTTGCCCAGATCCTCGAAGCACTGACGAGCAACAAAGCGCTGTGGGAAACGACCGCTTTGTTCGCGACCTACGACGAGAACGGCGGCTTCTTCGACCACGTAGCGCCGCCGGTGCCGAAAGAGGGCACGCCCGGTGAGTACCTGACGGTGGAACCGCTGCCCGAAATCGCGGGCGGGATCCGCGGCCCGATCGGCCTCGGCGCGCGCGTGCCGATGCTCGTGATCTCGCCGTTCACCCGCGGCGGCTTCGTGTGCTCGAAGACATTCGACCACACCTCGCTGCTGCGTTTCCTCGAGACCCGCTTCGGTCCCGAGGTGGCGAACCTCAGCAAGTGGCGTCGCAAGCACACCGGCGACCTGACGGCCGCCTTCAACATGGCCGCGCCGGCCGACCCGAGCGTGCCCACGCTGCCGTCACCCACGCTGGCGGACCCGCGCGTGCTCGGCAGCGACTGCCCGACTCAGGCGCCCGACACCGGCAGCGCCGAATTCCCGAGTGTGCAGGGTTATCCGCTCCCGGCCCCGCCGCAGGCGATGCCGGCCCAGGAAAAGGGCCGCGCCCGCAAGCCCAGCGGCTGCTGAATCCCCGCTGTCGGGCGCTTCGGTCTAGGCGCCGGCGTCGGCGGAGACGCGCCCGCGCCGCAGCGCGATCGCGTCGGCGGCGGGCTCGGTGCTCTCGATGAACTCGAGCACCGCATCCAGGAAGCACTCGGGCTCATCGAGCTGCGGGAAGTGCCCTGAGCGCGAGAGCACGACGAGCTCCGAGCCTGGGAGCGCCTCGTGGGCGGCTTCGCCGTGAGAGGCGGGGATGATCGAGTCGTGCTCACCCCAGATCATCAGGATCGGCTTGTGCTGGGCGAGGTACAGGCGGTTGCTCGCATTGACGCGCTGACCGCCGTAGTCGACGACCGAGCGCAGCGTGTGAAGGAAGGCGGCGCGGGATCCGGCATCTGCGAGCGTTCCGTGCCCGTGCGCCATCTGCTCGAGGTCGGTGCCGAGCCGGAGTCCGACCTTGTTGAGCAGCCCGCCGACCTTCGCGCCGGCGGCGAGCAGTCGCGAGGCGGCGAGCAACGGCAGCACCAGCTCCGAGCCGGGCAGCGTCGCTGCGCGCAGCAGGAAGCTGACCTCCTGGCCGAGGCCGCCGCTGTCGACCAGCACGAGCCGTTCGCACATCTCGGGGAACTGGTAGGCGAACTGCATCGCGACGCCGCCGCCGAGCGAGTGGCCGACGACGGTTGCGCGCGTGTGGCCGAGTGTCATCAGCAAGTCGCGCAGCGTGCTCGCGTGCGCGCCGAGCGAGTAGTCGCCGCGGCCACGATGCGATTCGCCGTGGCCCGCCAGGTCGGGGGCGATCACGGTGCATTGCCGTGCGAGTCCCGGCATCACCCGCTCCCAGACGGTCGAGTCCGAGGTGATGCCGTGGATGAGCAGCAGCGCCGGGCCCGCGCCGGCGGTCCGGTAGGCGATCTCCTCACCGTGGAGGTTCAGCCGACGCGTCTTTTCCGTGATCCTCGCCATGGCTCGGTTGCCTCTCTTACCCCGGCGGGCCCTCAGAGTTGCGTTCACATCCGCACACATCTCGCAGCCTCCGCGAAGATACGAATAGCCGATCGCGCTCCTCACCGCTCGCCTCACTGGCCTCGACCTCGAGCTCGTCGCTGCCGACCTCGATCGTCGTGTGCGGGTTGGCCATCAGGTTGTGGTACCAGCCGGGATTCTGGGGGGCGCCGCCCTTGGACGCGAAGATCACGTACCGGCCGCCGTCTTTCGCGTAGGCGAGCGGGTTGATGCGCTCGACGCCGCTGCGCGCTCCCCGATGGTGCAGGAGCAGCAAGGGGTTGCCCTCGAACATCCCACCCACGCGCCCTGCGTTGCTGCGGAACTCCTCGATGATCCTGGCGTTGAAGTCGTCGCTCGCGGCCATCTTTCACATACCTCTCAAATCGATCGGAAGCGTCGCGGCGGGTCGTGACACGGGAGCCAGCTCCGGGACAGGGACTCGAACCCCAAATTCGACATCCAGAGTGTCGCGTGTTGCCAATTACACCATCCCGGAAGGGGAGTCGAAGGATAGTAGCCGTGGTGGCATGGCGGCCAGGAACGCACCCGGCGCAGTCGAGCAGGACGGCGGCGTGGCTGCGAAAGCGACCGCGTGCGCGATGGTATCTACCGCGTAGCCACCATCGCTATCACCACTCTCGTCGCGAGGCACTTGTGCCCCCGCCGGCTCTGCGCCGGAAGAAGGGCCGAAATCTCCTACAGCGACGCGGGGTGCCCGTCGGGCGCGAAGAAGGCGGTGATCGCCTCCTCGAGGCCCGGGTCGAGGACGAGCAGGACCTCGTCGCCCGCCTCGATCGTAGTGTCCGCCTTCGGCACGAAACCGGTGCCACCGCGCAGCACCGAGATGATCAGGCTGCCTTCGGGCAGCCTGATGTCAGCGACCTTTTCGCCGACCGTGGGGGCATCATCGGCGACCTCGAGCTCGATGATCTCCAGGCGCTCCTCTTCCAGGGCGAGCAGGTGGACGAGTCCGTAACGGGGCACCTCGTGCTCGATCAGTCGCAGGATCAGGTCGGTCGCGGACACCGCCGGCATAATCCCCAGCAAGCGGAAGTGGTCGTGGTTTCGGGGATTGTTGACCCGGGCGATGATCCGGTCACACAGGTACTTCTCCTTGGCGACCTGGCAGACGAGGATGTTGTCCTCGTCGTCGCCGGTGACGGCGATCACGAGGTCCGCGCGCTGGATGCCGGCGCGCTCGAGCACCCACAGCTCGGTCGCGTCCCCGTACTGGACGGCGTGCTCGAACTCCTCCTCGTTGGCCAGGTAGGTCGGGCGGTTGGACTCGATCAGGGTGACCTCGTGGTCCTTCGAGATCAGCTCCCTGGCGAGGTTGCGGCCGACCTTCCCGGCGCCGGCGATGATCGCGTACACGGCTACGCCTCCCCGCCCACGAGGATCTGCTCGAACATCTCGATCGCGTGCTTCGTCGGCGAGATCGTGTGCATCCCCTGCTCGCCGTACCAGTCGGCTCGGGCCGGATCCATCACGCGAACGATCGTCTTCTCGACGCCGAAGCGCTTCTGGGCGATCTGGGCGATCACGAGGTTCGTGTTGTCGCCCGCCGTCGAGGCGATGAAGGCGTCCGCACGCTCGATCCCCGCCTGCATCAGGGCATCGGTCTCAAGCGCCGTGCCGACCGTGAACTGGCCTCCGGAGTCCTCCCAGCTCTCGGTCTGTCCGGCGTCGAGGCGCTCGTGGGACAGCGGGTCCTGATCCAGCACCGAAACCTCGTGGCCGGCGGCGAGGGCCGACTTGGCGACGGCCGATCCCACGCGGCCGGCGCCGACTATCAGGACGAACATCTCATCCTTGCGGAGTCCATAGGGCGGAGACTAGTGGATGGGGGTGCTGCTCCGATGCGCCCGCCGGGCCATCTCCACCGCGGAGTCCTTGGCCGCCGGGGCGGTGACGATCACCCGGCAGGTCGCCTTTCGGACGACGTACTTGGTGATGTCCCCGACGTACCCCTCGAGCGGCCCGCCACGGCCGCCGAGCCTGGCGCCGCCGCGGATCGTCGAGGGTTCCTCGGCGCCGAGCACGATCGCCTCCACGCCGCGCCGCCTGGCCTCGTCGACGATCGCGTAGCCGGCGCGGCGCGTCCGGACGGTCGCGGTGGCCACCTGCACGCCGGTGTACTCCTCCCCCACCGCCTTGGCCCGGGCGAGGACCGCACGGGCGTGCTTGATCTGCGCCTCGGGCAGGCTCGCGTCGAGCGGCAGCGACATCGGCAGCACGAAGATCCAGATCGCCTCGATCGTCGCCGTGTCGATCGCTGCCTCGTCGGTCGGCTCGCCCGAGACGAGCAGCGCTGCCGTCTGCACGATGTCGTCGTCGAGGGGGGTGCCGAACAGCGGCACCAGCACCGAGCCGTAGTCGCGTTCCCGGTGGTACTCCGAGCGAAGCACTTGCGGCGAGACCGTGACGCGCTTGAACAGCGAGGTTTCGTCGGCGCGGCGGTAGATCACGTACATCGCGAGGCCGAACGCGATCCAGCCGAGACCGACGTAGCGGGCCGGCTCGTGGACGACCATCACGGCCACCCAGCCGGCCGCGGAGGCGATCGCGCCGAACACCGCCGGCAGCGGCAGGCTCGCTCCCCGGAAGCGCACCGAGAGGGGTATCCGATAGGGGCGGTCGCGTTCGGGCTCGGTGTAGCGAAGCTTGATGATCGAGAGGTGGGCGATCGTGAAGGCGAGCGTCGCGCCGAAGGCATAGATGCCGATCAGGAAGCTGAGGTCCTCGGAGGCGACGAGCCCTGCGGCGACCACGCCGGCGATGATGATCAGCACGTAGGGCGTGGAGCGTTCCGGGTGCAGGCGCCCGAGACCGCTCGGGATCTGACGGTTCGTGGACAGCGAGTAGGCGAGCCGTGAGAGCCCGAGCATCGCCGAGTTCGCCGCCGCGAGCAGCGTCAGGGTCGCGAGCCCCGCCACCGCATAGCGCAGCGTCTGCTCCAGCCAGTGAGGATGCACGCGCGCGACGACGCCGATCATCGGCGCGTTCAGGTAGCGGCCGCCGAGTTCGGTGTGGGCGCCGTGGACGGGCAGCGCCGTGACGGCGACGAGCGCGATGCCGACGTAGAGGAAGGCGACCGTCGCGGTGGTGCTGCCGACGAGCCGCTTCAAGCCCGCCCGGCTGATCCGCACCTCGCCCGAGAGGCCCGAGGCCGACTCGAGGCTCGTGAAGGCGATCACGGCGACCGTCAGCGCGAACACCAGGTTCGACCAGGTCGGCGCCCTGCCGAGGTGGATTGGGCCGGTCAGCGTGTGGGGGTTGAAGAACAGGATCAGGCCCAGCACGACGATGAAGACCTGCAGGGCGATGTCGCCCGCGAGCACGATGCCCACGCGTCGCGCGCGGCGGGTGCCGAAGCCGCGGATGTTGCCGACCACCACGAGCGCGATGAAGGCGAAGGCCAGGACGAGTGCCGCGTCGCTGTCGCCCAGCCGGCTCCAGAAAACCCGCAGGTACTGGGTCGAGGAGTAGGCCGTGACCGCGATCAGGATCACGTAGTCGAGCAGGATCGCCCAGCCGGCGACGAAGCTGACGAGCTCGTTGAAGGCGTAGCGCGCGAACACAGTGGAGCCGCCCCGGTCCTGGTGCAGCGAGGCGCCCTCGACATAGGTCATCGCGGTCACGGCGAACATCACCGCGGCGATCAGGAATACGAGCGGCGTGAGCCCGAGGGCGTGCCCGGCGATCACGCCGAGCGAGAAGTAGATCGCGCTCGCCAGCGACGAGTAGACGATCGTGAAGAGGATCGGCGAGCCGATGCTGCGCCGCGCGATCACGCGCGCGCCCGCGGTCAGCTCAGCCCTTACGCGCTCGCGCTCGCGCTCTGGGCGGCCGTGGTTCGCCGTCTCCCCGTCCGGCGGGCCCGTCGCTGCTGTGGGCTCCTCGCCGGGGCCCTCGCTCATGTCCC